>CBJMC01400__coassemble_616_pt1 | contig 61362 bp, 52 predicted proteins | sample CBJMC01400__metabat2_high_PE_029 | metagenome-assembled genome bin CBJMC01400 | reverse complement strand
CGGAGAAATCTTGTGGAATGGAAAGGATATATTCAGTCTGGGGGCATCTTACAGAGGAATACTCGGTTATCTGCCGCAGAATTTTGGATTTTATCCGGATCTTTCGGTGTATGACTACTTGATGTATATTGCTTCCATCAAAGGACTTCGTCCGATCGTGGCAAAGAAAAGAGCTTTAAAACTGCTGGAGCAGGTCGGAATGGCTGAAAAGCGGAAAAGAAAGATGAGGACTTTATCAGGGGGAATGATCCGGAGAGTCGGAATTGCCCAGGCTATGCTGAATGATCCACGTATACTCGTGTTGGATGAACCGACAGCCGGTCTTGACCCGAATGAGAGAATCCGGTTCCGCAATCTGATCAGTGAATTGTCGGAGGACCGTCTTGTCCTGCTGTCTACACACATCGTATCAGATGTCGAATATGTAGCAAATGAAATTATATTGATGAAAGAAGGGAAATTTTTCTATACAGGAACTTCGGATGAAATTATTTCGTCTATGGATATGTCTGTATGGAATTGCACTGTTCCCAAAAGTGAGCTGAACAATTATATGAAGAAATATCTGACCGGAAATGTAAGGACAGTATCTGACGGAGTGGAGCTGAGAGTCCTTTCGAAGACTCCGCCGACCGGGAACGCAGTACAGACAGCGGCAACACTGGAGGATGCATTTCTTCTGTATTTTGGAGAGAAAGCAGGTGATAAAGTTGATGTTGAAATTTGAGCTGAAAAAGATTTTTTCAAAGCGGATTAATCAGGTCTTGCTTGCGGCAGTGCTTGTGGTGACGATTATTTATTCCGGTATGGCGATCGGGAGCATGAGTTATACGGATGAAGAGGGGCAGAGTCACACGGGGATTGAAGCGGGACGGCTTCTGGCTGAAGATAAAAATCAGTGGAAAGGAGATCTGACACCAGAGGTAATTGCTCAGGTGATAAAAGATTACAAAGAATTATCAGCTAAGTATCCCGATGGATTACCGGAGGAGGAATGGGGAAAGCAGGTACAGTCATATTACGATATCTATAGCTTTGTAATTGATGTAATGACTCCGGATTCGGAATGGAATGAAAGTGTAGTGTATCAGCTTTCAGATGAACAACTGCAGGATATTTATACGATCTACCAAGACAACATGAAAAAAATGGCGGAAGAGTATGGGACTACACCTGAAAAGAGAAGTTATCTGGAAAGTATTTATGAAAAGATAGAAATACCTCTTACATTCGAAGCAAAAGATTCCTGGGATACGATGACAATGTATGTACAAACCTATGTACTGTTGATGGCAGTGATCATAGGATTTCTGGCAGCCGGTATTTTTTCCGGAGAGTTCCGTCCGGGAACAGAGGATGTCTTTTTGGCCGCTAAGTATGGGAGATCGAAGGCAATAAAAAACAAGATTATCGCGGGAATCCTCGTGTCAACTGTTGTCTATTGGATCGGAGTGGGAATATTATCTTTCATTTCCTTTGCAGTAATGGGAACGAGCGGATTTTTCACGCCGTATCAGTTAGGAGATCCCTACAGCATTTATGTTATGACGTATGGAGAATATTATTTGCTGATTCTTGCAGGCGGTTACATCGCAACAATGTTCTGCGCGGCACTGACTATGCTGGTAACTGTAAAAATGCACACGCCTAATCTGGCGGTATGCATTCCGTTTTTCCTGCTTTGTATGATGCCGTTTATCGCAAGGGCATTACCCGCATTTGATGCATTTTTCAATTTGCTGCCGACTGTATTGACCAATATTTTTAATGCTGTAAGGACACCGAACCTTTTCCAGATCGGGCCGTTTGTATTCCGTCAGATTTCATTCCTGATGTTTCTGTACAGTGTATTATTTATTGTTTTGCTGCCTTTTATATTCAGAGGATATAGTCGGTACGGACTTAAAAAAGATAGAAGCTTCCTCTTGACAAATAGAAAAATCGGAATATAATATGGGTATTGTAAAAAGTAAATGCAAGGAACAGGACAAGATTTCCGGGAAATGTGTTTTCAGAGAGCTTTCGGTTGATGCGAGAAAGCAGCACACCAGGAGAATCATCACCTGCAAGCAGTCAGGATGAAAATCGATGATCGGTAATTCTGAACGGAGTTCCACCGTTAAAGGGAAGCCTGTTGGGACAGCAGTCTGACGTGCAGTGCACCGGATGAAATCAGACAGGACTAAGAGACCGTATGTGTATGCCGGTAATGGAAGTGGTATCGCGGAGAGAAATCCTTCGTCTTCTTACAGAGTAATCTGTAAGAAGGCTTTTTTTATTTCACAGGAGATTTTTCCTTGAGAAATAAAGACTTTGCTGCTTTTTACAAGATAACGCGGCCAATGAGGCAGGACGGTCAGCCTCGGACTATTATGCCGTAAAAAACGAAGGAGAGTGAAAAACATGAACACGTTAATAATTGTTCTGATTGCCGCCGTCTGTCTGTTCGCCGCATATGTATTGTACGGACGCTGGTTGGCAAAGAAATGGGGAATCGATCCCAGGGCGAAAACTCCAGCGGTGAAGTATAATGACGGACAGGATTACGTCCCCACAGACGGATGGACGGTATTTGCCCATCAGTTTTCCTCCATCGCCGGCGCGGGCCCTGTCACCGGAGCAATCCAGGCGGCGGCATTCGGATGGGTGCCGGTGTTTCTGTGGATTCTTCTGGGAGGTATCTTTTTCGGGGCGGTTACTGATTTTGGAGCCCTGTACGCAAGCGTGAAAAATGATGGAAAGTCCATGGGTCTGCTGATCGAAAAATATATCGGAAAGGCCGGGCGAAAATTGTTTCTGGGATTCTGCTGGCTGTTTACGCTGATCGTTCTGGCGGCTTTTGCAGATATGGTGGCAGATACCTTTAATGCATACGTGGTGACCGACGGCGTGAGAAGTCTGTCGGAAAATGCAAGAGTGAATGGGGCGGCAGGCAGTATTTCTCTTTTCTTCATTCTGTTTGCGGCAGTGTTTGGTCTGATTCAGAGGAAGATGAAATTTACGGGCTGGAAAGAAGTGGTAATCGGTCTGGTCTGCACGGTGCTGGCTTTCGTTTTCGGAATGAATCTGCCGGTGACTCTGGGCAAAGAGGCCTGGATCTATATCGCTTTCATCTATATTTTCCTGGCGGCGGTTCTGCCTATGTGGTTCCTGATGCAGCCAAGAGATTATATGTCAACCTTTATGTTTATCGGGATGATCGCGGGAGCAGTACTGGGACTGATCTTTGCGCATCCCACCATGAATCTGCCTGCATATACCGGATTCGACAATGAAAATCTTGGAACGCTGTTCCCGATTTTGTTTGTGACAGTTGCCTGCGGAGCTGTTTCAGGATTCCACAGTCTGGTATCTTCGGGTACTTCCTCCAAAACCATTTCCAATGAAAAGGACATGCTGAAGGTAGGATATGGCGCCATGGTTCTGGAAAGTCTGCTGGCAGTCATTGCGCTGTGTGTGGCAGGCGCCGCAGCAAGCCCAGACGGAACCGCTGCTGTCGGAACACCGTTCCAGATCTTTTCCTCGGGCGTTGCAGGATTTCTGGAGATGTTCGGAATTCCGGTTTATGTGGCCCAGAGCTTTATGACCATGTGCGTGTCTGCCCTGGCCTTTACGACGTTGGATTCCGTGGCACGGATCGGACGAATGTCTTTCCAGGAGCTGTTCAGTGTGGATGATATGGAGCACGCGGAGGGGTGGAGAAAACTTCTTTGTAACAAATACTTTGCAACCCTGATTACCCTGGCCTTCGGCTACATCCTGACACAGGTTGGATATTCCAATATCTGGCCGCTGTTCGGAAGCGCCAACCAATTGCTGAGCGCTTTGGTGCTGATTACTCTGTGTGTATTCCTGAAAGTGACCGGCAGGGAAATGAAAACGCTGGTTCCGCCTTTTGTGATAATGCTTTGCGTGACATTTACGGCTCTGGTACAGCGTACCATCGCCCTGGTGAAAGCTTTTACGGCAGGGACCGGTGTATTCATGGTGGAAGGTCTTCAGCTGATTGTAGCCATCCTGCTGATGATCCTGGGTGTGACCATTGTCTTTACCTCAGGAAAAGAGCTTATCAAAAAGAAAGCGGTAAAGAACAGCTGAGGATTCTCTTTATACACAGGGGACCATGTGTTGAACATGGTCCCTGCTTTGTGGTATACTTTATTCATTCCAGACAAGGCTGGTGATCTCATGTAAAAGCATTGACAACAGCCGTGGAAGAAATCTCAGATATTCATGATCCGGTCGCTCTGAGAGCTTATACGGCATGTATTGTGGGACAGACCGTGTATTTCTATCTGTCCCGGAATCTGACCGACGAGCTTCTGGGAGTGTCCGACATCCGGGGGATGAGGATATCCGGGAACTGAGCAGCAGAGTTTATACATTTTCCATGGCAGCTCTGCGGGGATTGAGAAAATGATATTGTTACATTGAGAAAATAAAGTAAGAAGGCACTCTGTTATGAATGGAGAAATAAAAGAAAAAAATCAAAACCGTCTTTTTGACAACCGGAAGCTGGCCGCGCTGCTGATTCCTCTGGCACTGGACCAGCTTCTCAATTCGTTTATGGGAAGCGTGGACACTTTTGTGGTCAGTAATCTCGGCTCCGCGGCGATTTCTGCGGTGTCGCTGGTGGATTCCATCAATATGCTGATTGTGCAGGCTTTTTTTGCCCTGGCTTCCGGAGGTACTGTTGTGTGTTCCCACTATCTGGGGTGCGGGAACCGGAAACTGGCCAATGAGGCGGCTGGACAGCTGGTGTTTATCACCTCTTTTATGTCGGTTATCATAGCGGTGCTCTGCCTGATTTTTAACGGTCAGATACTTGGGCTTATTTTCGGAGATGTGGAGGCGGCGGTGATGGAAAATGCGCGGCAGTATTTCTTTATCTCCGCGATCTCGTATCCGTTTATTGCGCTGTATGACGATGGCTCATCCATTCTGAGGGCACAGGAAAACAGCCGGTTCCCCATGATGATTTCCGTGGCGGCGAACATTCTGAATCTTCTGCTGAATCTCCTCTTTGTGTGGGGGCTGCACTTCGGTGTGGCGGGTTCTGCGTTTGCAACGCTTCTGGCGCGGATGTTCTCTATGGTTGTGGTAATGATCCGGCTCAGAAAGAACGATCTGGCGATCACCCTGCAGAATTATCTGTCTATCCGTCCGGACTGGAAGGAGATCAGGAGAATTCTGAATATCGGTATCCCCTCCGGTGTGGAAAACGGAATGTTCCAGTTCGGAAAGCTGGCGATCCAGTCCACCGTATCGATGATGGGGACGGCTGCCATTGCCGCTCAGGGAATGGCGAGCACGTTCGAGAATCTGAACGGCATTCTTGCCATAGGAATCGGCGTGGGGCTGATGACTGTGGTGGGAGAGACGCTGGGGGCAGGACGAAAGGAGGAGGCAGTCTATTACATAAAGAAACTTTGTGTTGTGTCGGAAATCGTTCTGATTGCATCCTGTCTTGTCATGTACGCGCTTGTCCGGCCGGTTACATATTTCGGCGGCATGGAGCCGGAGAGCGCAGACCTCTGTGTTTATATGGTGACCTGGATTACTGTCGTAAAGCCGGTTGTATGGGTGATGTCCTTCATACCGGCATATGGATTCCGGGCGGCAGGAGATGTGAGGTTTACCATGACCGTATCCGTGATTTCCATGTGGTTCTGCCGTGTGACACTGACGATCATTCTGGCGAGAGTATTCGGTATGGGACCGATGGCGGTATGGATCGGTATGTTTACGGACTGGACCGTGAGGTGTATGATCTTTACAGTTCGTTTCAGAAGCCGGAAATGGCTGAACCATCAGGTAATCTGAGTTTTGAAAGAGAGCAGAAAAGAAGGGAGATAAAAAATGGAACTGATCAGAAATTTTGAGTGGTTGCGGGAACCGGAGAAATGTGAAATAAGTGGCGGGAAAGTTGAAATTACGACGAAGCCGCACACGGATTTGTGGCAGAGAACATACTATCATTTCCGGAATGATAATGCTCCTGTATTTCAGATGGAAACGGAAGAAAAATATTTCAGTTTTACCGTGAAAACAGATTTTACAGGAAGCCATCACAGATTTGACCAGTGCGGAATCGTCATGTATCTGGACAGCGAAAACTGGCTGAAGGCTTCGGTTGAGTATGAGAACAGCGAATTTCAGCATCTGGGCAGTGTGGTGACGAATCACGGATATTCGGACTGGGCAACTACGGAGATCGATGCTTCGGTGAAAACCATGTGGTACCGGTTCAGCCGGAGAGAAGATGATTACTGTGTCGAGTGTTCGTCTGACGGAAAGAGATTTAAACAGATGAGAATCTGCCATATGTTCCAGGGCGCGGGAAAGATACGGTTCGGTATCTATGCCTGCTCGCCGGAAGATTCGTCATTTACGGCGGTGTTTACAGATATGGAGATGTCGGAGTGCCAGTGGAAAGCACATGACGGTCAGCAGCCGGATGAGGCGTAATACCGGAAAGGTATACAGTACTGCAGGAAAATATTATAGGAAAATATCATTTTAAGGAGAATCCGGAGCCGGTGGGCGTTCGCGTTGTGGAAGGTTGGGCACTGTCCGACAGCCCGCTGTCCGCGAAGCAGTAAGCGTGGAAAAATAACAAAATTCATATTTGAAATTTCGAATTCAGATCCGTCCCTCTACCAGATCTTCCAGCGTAATATGATAAAAGAAATCATGGACAAGTGCGTCAAATTTCTTCCACATGGGAAGCGTGACGCACTTGTCTTTTCGCGGACAAGATTCTGCTTCCGGCATCAGGCAAGCCACGGGGGCGAGCGTTCCCTCCGTCATCTCGATGATCTCTCCCAGGGGATATTCCCCGGGAGCGCGGGTGAGCATATAGCCGCCTCCTTTTCCCCGCAGTCCTTTGACGATCCTTTCTTTTACGAGTATTTTCAGGATACTCTCCAGATATTTTTCTGATATTTCCTGCCGCATGGCGATGTCCTTCAGAGGAATATAGCCCTCCTGGCGATGCTGCGCCAGGTCGGCCATGACCCGGAGTGCATAGCGTGCTCTGGTTGAAATCATGGATAATCGCTCCTTTTTACCGTATTTTATCTGAAATATATGTTGTTTATTATAAACGCCTGAAGAGGATATTTCAATAAAAACATATAAACCTATTGACTTAGTAGGTTTATGGTGGTACTATTCCGTAAAAAGAGAAAGAAGGAGATTATTATGGCAAACATTTATAAAAGCGCAGCAGAACTGATCGGGAGAACACCCCTGATGGAAGTGTCCGGTATCGAACGGGATCTGGGACTTCCGGCGAAGATTCTGGTGAAACTTGAATATCTTAACCCTGCGGGGAGCGTGAAGGACAGGATAGCAAAGGCTATGATTGAGGATGCTGAGGAGAGAGGGAAGCTGAAGAAAGGTTCTGTTATCATTGAACCCACATCCGGAAATACGGGGATCGGGCTGGCGGCAATCGCAGCGGTGAAAGGATACCGGATTATCCTGACCATGCCGGAGACAATGAGCGTAGAGAGAAGGAATATTTTGAAGGCATATGGAGCGGAACTGGTTCTGACGGAGGGAGCGAAAGGAATGAAGGGAGCGATTGAGAAGGCGGAGGAGCTGGCGCGTGAGATTCCGGACAGCTTTATGCCCGGACAGTTTACCAACCCTGCCAATCCGGAGATACACAGAAAAACGACAGGTCCGGAAATCTGGCAAGACACCGACGGAAATGTGGACATTTTCGTGGCGGGAGCCGGGACAGGCGGGACAATTACCGGTGTGAGTGAGTATCTGAAGAAGCAGAATCCGGCTGTGCGGGCGGTTGTGGTGGAACCGGCAGATTCCCCGGTACTCTCTGAAGGTAGACCCGGGAGCCATAAGATTCAGGGAATCGGTGCGGGATTTGTACCTGAGGTTCTTAATACAGAGATTTACGATGAGATCTTCTGCGTAGAAAATGCAGACGCCTTTGCCGCTGCAAAATATCTGGCGGCCAGGGAGGGAGTTCTGGCGGGAATCTCCTCGGGGGCTGCACTTCATGCGGCGATAGAGCTGGCGAAGCGTCAGGAGAACCGTGGAAAGGTTATTGTAGCGCTGCTGCCGGATTCCGGGGACCGCTATTATTCTACGCCACTGTTTACAGAAGCCTGAGCGAAAGGAACAAAAAGCACCGGTTTTTGACTTTCGGAGGGACGAAATGCACTCGTTTCGCAGCCGGGTATAGAAGTGTGTACCCGGCTGCGTTATACTTTTCTTGTGCTGTTTTGACAGTATTTTTTTAAGAAAGGAACGAGACAGATATGAACATTACCATGAACAGATCAGAGATTATTTCGTCCGTAAACCGTGCTCCTATGCATACACCTTTCGGCGCATATGAGACGGCGGAGCAGGCACTCACGCTGGACCGGACAGCGTCGAAATACATGGTCAGCCTGAACGGAACCTGGCAGTGCGGCGTTTATGAAACACTTGAGCAGGTGCCGGAGGACTGGTATGAAAATATGCCGCAGTGCCGGGAAATAAAGGTGCCGGCCTGCTGGGAGTTTGAGGGGATCGGAAAACCGGTGTACACGAATATTCCCTACCCCTTTGACAGAACCCGTGGAGACCACAGTTTCGAGACGGAAGTGACCCCGGGAAACTATGAGTTGAACGCCCCTTACATACCAAAGGAGAATCTGACGGTATGCTATTACCGGCATTTTGAACTGCCGGAGAGCTTTGCGGGAAGGAAAGTGTTCCTGAATTTCGGTGGTGTGGAGACGGCTTTTGAAGCGGCATTAAACGGTGTGAAGTTTGGATTCTCCGAGGACAGCAAGCTGGACGCGGAATTTGAAATTACGGATCTGATCCGGGAAGGGGAGAATTTCCTGGCTGTAAAGGTGATGAGTTTCAGCCCGCAGAGCTATCTGGAAGATCAGGATTACTGGCATGTACACGGTATTACAAGAAATGTATCCCTATACAGCAAGTCGCCTGTGAGAATGGTGGATTACCAGGTGCAGACCCTGTTTGGAAGTTCTATGGAGGATGCCTTTGTCAGAGTGCGGATCTGGCCGGATCATGACACGCCGCTTTTCGGAACCGGCCGTGTATTCATGACGCTGTATGATGCAGAGGGAAAACCTGTGGCAGAGAAGGAGACGAAGCCGTTCGCGGAATACCGTTCCTATCTGGGACCGGATAAGATTGCAGAAGAGAAGTTCCCGGTGCCTTCACCCTGTCTCTGGAACAGTGAAGAGCCATATCTGTATACCCTTGTCCTGGAAATGCGGGACGGGGAGAGGAATGTCACGGATATCGAGAGCTGCCGTGTAGGATTCCGTGAAGTAAGGATTCAGAACGGAATTCTGGAACTGAACCGGAAACGGCTTGTTATCCGGGGAACCGATCTGCATGAGTGGAGTTCGGATACGGGAAGGACTGTCCCGGAAGATGAATTGAGAAAGACGATCTGTTCCATGAAGGCACTGAATTTTAACGCCGTGCGCACCTGTCATTATCCGAAAGACAGTGCGTTCTATGACCTGTGCGATGAACTGGGAATTTATGTGGTGGATGAGACAAATATCGAGACCCATGGATATGGCGGGGGACTGAGCGATTCGCCGCTCTGGCTGTCTGCCTACATGGAGCGGGCAAAGAGGATGTGCCTGCGGGATAAGAATCATCCCTGTGTAATTATCTGGAGCCTGGGGAATGAGTCGGGAGCAGGGGCAAATCATGCGGCCATGTACGGCTGGCTGAAGGCCTTTGACAATCGTCCTGTTCAGTATGAGTCAGGCGGATCCAGACCGGAGATGAGCGATATCATCTGCCCTATGTATCCGGACCGTGACTGGATCGAGACATGCATGTCAAACGGGGATAACCGTCCGTTTATTATGTGCGAATATATTTATGCAAAGGGGAACAGTAACGGAAACATGGATCTGTACTGGGATATGATCCGGAAATATCCGAGATGCCAGGGCGGTTTCCTCTGGGATTACCATGACAAGGGAGTATACGTGAAGTCGGCGGACGGGAAAAAGCAGCTCCGCTATGCGGGAGCCTTTGGGGAATCCGTGAAAGATCCGGTGCCGGATATGTGTCTGAACGGCATTGTCTTTGCAGATCTCACTCCCAAGCCGGCAGCCTGGGAGCTTCAGTCTCTGCAGTCTCCGATTCAGCTTGTCTACAGGGACTGGCATGGGATAATCGGTTCTTACTATGTTGTAAATGAGAACCTTTCCATGGATACGTCCGCATATGTCTTTGAGTGGGAACTGGTCTGCGACGGGGTTCCGGCAGAGAGCGGCATCCTGGATCTTCCGCCTGTGAAGCCGGGAGAAAGCCGGCGTGTGGAACTTCCGTATGACAGGAACCTGGTAGAGGGAGAAGCATTTTTCAATCTGACTGTACGCCAGAAAGAGGCATGCCAGTATGCGGAAGCCGGACATATCATCTACCGGAAGCAGATTCCGGCAGAGGGAAGCCGGACGTATCGTCCGGAGCGGCTGCCCGAGTACAGGGGACCGGAAAGGCTTACTGTCCGCGGCGAAGAAGATGGAATCCTGCGGATCGGGGATGAGAATAGTCTCGAGATCCGTTTTGACAGAGAAAGAGGTGCTCTGAAGGAAGTAAGAAAAGACGGGAAGGTGATGATGGGAGGAGAGCAGGATGTGTTCTACCGTGCGCCTACCGGAATCGATGAAGGGCAGGGGACAAACTGTTATAATGAGGACTGGATCCGCGAGGGGCTGGACGACCCGAAGGGGAAAGTGGAGTCCTTCCACGTATATCAGGCGGAGGATGTGGTATTCGTGAAAACAGAGCTTTCCTATCTGGACGGAAAGATTTCTCTGGAAAAGATGTACGAGATCAGCGGAAGCGGAATCTCCCTGAAAGTCAGTGCTGTGAACGCTACCTGTCTTGAGACACTTCCGAGAATCGGACAGACCGTGATTCTCCCGGAGGAATTTCATGCGGTCAGGTACTATGGAAGAGGTCCCTGGGAGAACTACAGAGACAGAAAAGAGGCGGCTTTTGTCGGAATATATGATTCAATGGTTTCGGATATGCATGTGCCATACGTCAGATGCAGCGAGTGCGGCGGAAGAGAGGACGTGCGCTGGCTGGAAATCTGCAGTGACAGCGGAGAAGGAATCCGTATTTCCGGCAGCAGGTATTTCCATTTCTCCGCACTTCCCTGGACCATCCGCCAGTATGCGCAGGCGGATTACCAGGATCAGCTCGGAGAAAGCTGCGGGACTGTACTGACGTTGGACGGCGTTCATGCGGGCCTTGGCGGAGATACCGGCTGGACGAAAAATATTCATCCGGAGTACCGGATTACACCGGGATGCTACGAATATGAGTTCCGGTTCCGGTGGATCGGCAGAGAGGACAGAGCGTAAGAAAATTTAACGTTACAGAACGGAACAGTTGTGCTATCCTTATTACAGTAGATTATTTTACAGAAAGAGAGGATTCACAGTATGACATTTCCGGATAATTTTTACTGGGGAGCGGCAAGTGCCGCATATCAGGTGGAGGGAGCGTACAATGAGGACGGAAAAGGCCCGGGGATCTGGGATGCGCTTTCCGAAGGACATGTAAAGCACAGGGAGAATGGAAACGTGGCGTGCGACCACTACCACAGATACAAAGAGGACGTGGCGCTGATGAAGGAGATGGGGCTGAAGGCCTATCGGTTCTCCGTGAGCTGGCCCAGGATCATGCCTTCTGAGGGCGTGATAAACGAAAAAGGCCTGGAGTTTTACCGGAATCTGGTAAAGGAACTGACCGATGCGGGGATCGAGCCCATGTGTACGCTGTTCCACTGGAATCTCCCCATGTGGCTTCATGAAAAGGGCGGATGGTACTGCACGAAGATCAGTGACTATTTTGAAAAATATACAGAGACGGTCGTGGAGGCTCTCTCCGACAAGGTGAGTTACTGGATGACATTTAACGAGCCTGCTTGCTTTATCGGCTGCGGCTATGTGATGGGGAATCATGCGCCCTTTGAAAAATGTATGGATATGGAACATCCCGAAGAAATGGCGCAGAAAATTGCACTCCTGAGTAAAAATGTGCTTTTATCCCACGGGAAGGCAGTACAGGCGATCCGCAGATGTGCGAAAAAAGCACCGAAGATCGGTATGGCGCTGAACGCATCCCTGTTTACGCCGGAGAATACGTCGGAAGAGAGCGTTGAGGCGGCAAGAGCGGCGACGTTCAGCGAACAGGGCGCTTTCTGGAATCTGAACTGGTGGGCGGATCCCATGGTGAAGGGAGAGATTCCCCGGGCGATGAAGGATGTCATCAGCGGGGAAGAGCGGGAGATTATCTGTCAGCCCCTGGATTTCTTCGGATTTAATAATTACAATACAAATGATTATGATGAGTATGAGGGCAGGAATGAGCGTGCATGGCCGGGAATGCCGCGCACGGCCATGGACTGGCCCATCACGCCGGATGCGCTTTACTGGGCGGTGAAGTTTATTTACGGGCGCTACGGGCTTCCGGTGCTGATCACGGAAAACGGCATGGCGAATCTTGACTTTGTCATGAGCGACGGGAAGGTGCATGATCCTCAGAGAGTGGAGTTCCTTAAAGTCTATCTGGCAGGACTGAAAAAGGCAGTCGGCGAGGGGGTGCCGGTGATCGGATACATGTACTGGTCCATTCTCGATAATTTCGAGTGGGCGGAAGGATATGACAAGCGGTTCGGGCTGGTCTATGTGGATTACCGGACACAGAAGCGTACGAGAAAGGATTCTTCTTACTGGTATGCGGAAGTTATAGCAAATAACGGTGCGGATTTATAGAGATTTGCAGAATGACAGTCCGGCGGGAAGTTCAAAAATGGAGCAGCCTGACTGTTCGGGACTTTCAGGAGTCAGGAAATCGTGATATAATAGGGACGCCAGGAGGGATTACCCCAACGGGTGTCCCTGTTATTGTTCCGGATATTTTTTTCGGAGATACATCGCGGTCAGGAGGATATATGAAGGAAATATTTATCAGAAAACTGAGTTTGGAGCGGGTGAGGAATCTTCCGCATATAGAAATTCCCCTTTCGGAAGAGAAAAGGAAACATCTGATACTTACAGGAAAAAACGGCAGCGGGAAAACGACAGTTCTGGAGGAACTTGCATTCACATTAAGTAAAGTTTTCAGGGCGGACGAAATAGGAGAGCCGGAAAATCAGAAAAGCGGAGAAGTGTCTGATTCGATAGATTTTCTCGTCAACGGGATAACGGTCGAATATAGCCGGAATCGTGAAGAACAGAGGAATAAGCGTCTGAAAGCTTATGCAGAGCAGTTAAAGATGATAAAGCCTGCGGTTGAAATATATCTGAATGATTCGCAGAAAGAAGAGGATTTAGATAAGGCTTTTGCATCGGGAGAGTTTATTATCGCGTACTATAAGGCAGACCGTAAATTTGCGGCAGAGGTTCCCAAGCATGTAGCAAAGATTGAACTTCAACCGGTGTACACGATACAGGAGAATCCAAGGAAAGATTTCGTGAAATATCTTCTGGATTTGAAGATGACCCAGGCACTTGCAGCTTCCGGAGGTAAAGAGGAAAAGGCACAGGAAATTCAGAGATGGTTTGACGGTCTTGAACATCTGCTCCGGACGATTTTTGAAAATGATCAGCTTAAACTGGCGTTTGATGAAGATACATTTCGATTCAGCATAAATGAGCCGGGGAAAGATCCCTATGATTTTAATACACTTTCCAGTGGATATGCAGCAATAATGGATGTAGTTGTGGACATTATGATCCGAATGGAAAGGTATACCGGCAGGAAGTTTCAATATAATCTTCAGGGAATTGTGCTGATTGATGAGATCGAAGCACACCTTCATCTCGAGCTGCAGAAGACAGTGATGAAGCTGCTGACGACAGTATTTCCGAATATCCAGTTTATCGTATCTACACATTCGCCGTTTGTGCTGAACAGTCTGGAGGATGCGGTGATCTACGATCTGGAGCAGAAAATCCTTGTACAGGATGGGCTGTCGGATATTCCGTATGACGGGATTGTAGAGGGGTATTTCAAGGCAGACCTGCTATCAGATAAGTTGAAGGAAAAGTTTGCAAGATACAAAGAACTGGTAAAGAAAAAAGAACTGTCGGATGATGATTTTGAGGAAATCGCCGGGCTGGAGATGTATCTCGATGAGATCCCGGATTATCTTGCGTTAGGAATTACAACAGAGTATCAGAAGTTGAAACTGGAGTTTTCAAGGCGGGAGGATATTTGATGGTAAAGATTGAACGGTCATTTCCCGCACCGGAATCGCTGTCCAGAGAAGCCCTGAAAAAGAGTGGAACCTATAATCAGGAAGACGTTTTTAAACGTCTTGTACAGGATTTTCATGGGAAATGTTATATCTGTGGTCTTGGAAATCTCCAGGACCCTCAGATCGAACACCGTCTGCCGCACAAAGGTGGAAAATACCGTGACAGAATGTTTGACTGGGAGAATCTGTTTTTGGCCTGTGGACATTGTAATGGTGTAAAAGCACAAAAGAAATATGATGAAGGCATAATAGACTGCTGCAGGGAAGATCCGGAGCAGTATATTAATTTTCGATGCAACAGCAAAAATGTGGAGCTGACAAGTAAGGTGTCTGAAGAAAACAGGGAAGTGGAGCTGACGATTATGCTGATCAGGGAGGTTTTTAATCTGAGAAGCCCGGCGATGCGCAGTTATAAAAGCGCCAGGAGATTTCAGGGACTGCAGATGGAAATGAACATGCTTCTGGATAATCTGGAGGCACTGAGAGATCAGCCGGATTCAAAAGTTGTTTTGCGAAAATTGAAGGCTTTGCTGCGAAGAGAGTCCCAGTTTGCAGCTTTTAAGAGGTGCTATGTCAGAGATCATTTGTCGGAATATCCCGAGCTTAAAAAGTATCTGGTATAGCGGAGTGAATGATGGAAGGAGAAGATTGATGCAATGAAATATGCAGTTGTCTATGCAAGTTCCACGGGAAATACCGGGATGCTTGCACATGAAATTCAGACATATATGGAGAAAAGAAACGGGGAATGTGTGTGGTTCGGAAAAGCTGCGGACGCAGTATCCGCGACCGGGCTCCCCGGCAGGGATTCAGCAGCCGGTCTTCCGGAGGCAGACATTCTGTTCGCCGGTTTCTGGACGGACAAGGGAAACTGCAGTGAGGAGATGGGGACATTCCTGGAAAGTCTCCATGGGAAAAAGCTCTTTCTCTTCGGCACCGCGGGATTCGGCGGCTCCGAAGAGTATTTTTCACGGATTCTCGGTCAGGTCAGAGGCCATATAGCCGGAGACAATGAAGTGATCGGAACATATATGTGCCAGGGAAAGATGCCCGTGTCCGTGAAAGCGCGGTATGAAAAAATGCTGGAGAGCGATCCGGAAAATGAGCGGATGAAAGCCATGATTACGAATTTTGACCAGGCTTTGTCGCATCCGGATGAGCGGGATCTTGCAGGACTTGCGGACGCCGTGGAAGACAGTATCCGGACCTGCTTTGCTGATTAGTTCCGGCTGCCGGACCAGAAAAGCGGATCAGTTCCGTTTCCCCAGACCGGAGAAATAGCGGATCAGAAATTCTTTAAATTCCAGAGTTGACGGGGAGAGATAGCGGCGGCTGTCCCATTTCAGGATGATGTGGCGGATACATTCCAGATTCCGGACCGGGAGGAGACGGATGGAATCATCTTCCAGACCGGACCAGGTCAGTTCCGGAATAAATGCGATCCCCAGATTCAGGTGGAGCAGGCTGCGAAGGGTGGAGGGACTGTCGCTTTCAAAGACTACGTTGGGAACAAATCCGCACAGATGGCAGTAGTAGTCTGTAATGTTGGAAAGCCCCATTCCTTTCTGCAGACTGATAAACGGTTCTTCTTTTAATTCAGACAGATCTACGGAGGTTTCCCCTGCAAGTCTGTGGGTAGAGGGCAGGGCGATGAGGATATTTTCCCGGAGCAGGGAACAGCAGTCTGTACCGGATGCCGGACTTAAGGAGGACTCAATGGTAAAGTCGTGCTCGGCGGAAGACACGGAAGCAGTACCGGACTGACTCACGGAAAAGCGTACTCCGGGATGGGACTGGCTGTATGTCTGCAGAATCTCCGGAAGAAGTTTCGAGGCGGCTTTGACGCAGAGGGAGATGGAAGGTGCCTTGTTTGTATTGGCCTCTTCAAGCTCACGGCGGGCATTGTCCAGGCTGCAGAATATTTCCCGGACATGCCGGAGGAGAATTTCTCCGTTTCGGTTCAGACGGATATTTTTACCGATATGGTCAAAAAGCGGATATCCCAGTTCTTTCTCAAGAGCGTGGATATTCTTGCTCAAAGCGGGCTGCGAGATGGAGAGCATCTGCGCGGCCTTTGTGATGTGCGAAAGTTCTGCGGCGGCTTTAAACTGTTCCAGCTGATATAATTCCATGGCGTCCTCCTTGCTGACCGTATTGTGCGGGCAGACCTCATGAATGGGTCAAATATATAACTATGTGAATATAAATATATAAAAAAGTATAATTTTACAGAATGATAAAATTATTATATTCTTTTTATAAGAACCGTGTCAATGAGAAGATAGAGACATGGGATATAAAGAGAATTCCAAAAGCGGGAGGAGACGGAAGAAATGAATCTTATGGAATTAAACGATCCGGAGAAACTGGAAAAAGTCACACGTGAGGAACTTCTGCAGATGATTTCCGGCATGGGACAGTCTATGTTGGAACGGAGCAGAATGGAGCAGAAGGAGAAAGTCCGTTCCTACCGGGATCTGAACCAGAGAGCCGTGAAGGGACAGATTCTGTTTACCGGTTCTTCCCTGATGGAGCAGTTCCCGGTCAATGAGATCGCCATGAGCGACGGCCACAGCGAAATTATTTACAACAGGGGAATCGGCGGGACGAATACGGATGATTTCCTGGAGGAGATCGACACGGTGCTGCTGGATCTTAAGCCGTCGAAGCTTTTCATCAATATCGGGACAAACGACATGAATGAGCGCCAGGACGGAAAAGACTGGGAGGAACATCTTCTGGATAATTATGACAAGATCATGACTATCATAAATGAGCGCCTGCCGGAGACGAAAGTCTATGTCATGGCATACTATCCGGTCAATCCGGAGGTGAATCCGCAGATGGCAGCCTATATGCTGCGCACACGCACCAATGAAGCTGTGAACCGGGTTAATGGAGAAGTCAGGAAACTGGCGGAGAAACATGGGTTTGAGTATATTGACGTAAATGACGGAATAAAGGATGAGGAAGGAAAGCTGCGGAGTGATCTTTCCAAAGAGGGAATGCATATGTATGCAGCAGCGTACCAGATTATTTATGATGCGTTGAAACCATATCTCTGGGACTGAGAAAAAGTGAGAATAGAAAGAATCGGGACACGGAGTCAATGATGACTGCCGTGTCCGTTTTCATGTCCTCTGCCGGAATTCCCGGAAGTTTCTACAGAACCATCATTGCTACAGGAACCGGGAATATCCCCGGCATTGTCGGGATCCCCGGCACTGTCAGAAGGTTTGGAGTACTCTTCAATGAGATCCAGGATTTCCCTCATGGACAGATCCCGGACATCATCGGCTGTGATGGCCGGATCCAGCTCCTGGAGTCTGAGAAATGCCTGATATTTGCCAAAAGACATGCCGCATTCGTGGGCGTCGTGCATTTCTGTCACATCCCCGGAATGGCACCGGACATTTTCCTGATCAGAGACGCAGGACTCCACATTTTCCAGAATCGTGCTGCTCTGAGATTCGGATTTCCCGGCAACGGTCAGAGACATGACGGCGTCACCGGAGAGATAGCTTTCAACCGTCTCGTCTTCAAGAAGCTGTTCGATGGCGTCCTGGTAATCCAGAAAACGGATATTCAGGGAAGCGGCGAGAGCAGTCCCGTCATCATTATATCCCTCCACGGAAATAATGCGGTCAAAGCGGTTCACCCCAAGTTCAAGAGACGGATTGATGTCGATTCAGGAACACAGTCTGAAATATGTCCTCTGTGTCAGCATAATTTTTCAGATGGACCATGCAGATACGGCGGACCGTATCCGCATACAGATCCATTGCTCTTTTTGCTTCCGCCTCGCTTCGCATAACCCTTTTCGCAACCCCCTCTGATTTTTGCGGCTGTCTGAGGAAAGGGACAGTTCCGCTCCACCTGCCGTGTGGTTTATCTGTGACCGTAACTGTGATGCCCCTGTCCGCCATGATGCATTCCGTTCTGAAGACTGCTTTCTGTCCCCGAGCCGCAGTAATTGTAGTGATGAGTCTGAGCGTGGGTGCCCGCGTAGTCACAGACGCCGTCCCCGTTGCTGTCTGCAAAGCAGTGCCCTGCATTCAGACAGTATTCACAGACCTGGGAGGAAGTGTTTCCCGGGCTCCCCGCAGCCGGGGAACTGTTCTGACGGTACTGCTGGCCGAACCCGGCAGCCAGCACGGTGGCGCCTCCAAGTACTGCGACACATGCTGTCACAGCGATTCCTGCAACAATTTTCTTCATAATGAATCCCTCCTGAGTGATAACGGTACATTTGTTTTTCCTGTTTCACTATGAATACGATTCACAGGGAAGGTTTCATTCATCAATTACAAAAAAACAGAAAATGACTGCAACAATATAATATCACAGAAGAAGCTGGGAGGATCTATCTTTTGTAAAAATCAGCGGACGTAGTTTATTTTGATGGAAAATTTATACGCCGCATGTTAGAATTGTAATAAATCAGGTCCGGGCGTGACACTGAAGATATGGTAAAGTGCTGATTGAGGCGGTTGTGTAACCATGTCTGGAAGGGAGGTCTTTTTATGCCTTGGAAGCCGTTGCCGATAGGGGTAGATGATTTCAGAAAACTGATAGAAGGCGGATATTATTTCGCAGATAAGACGCTGTTTATCAAACAGCTTCTGGATATGAAAGGCGAGGTAAATCTCTTTACCCGTCCCCGCCGATTCGGAAAGAGTCTGAATATGAGCATGCTCCGGTATTTTTTTGAAAAGAGCAAAAGCGATTATGGAGCTCTTTTCCGGGGATTAAAAATTATGGATGCAGGCGACCGGTATCTTGCGTATATGAACCGGTATCCGGTGATCATGCTTTCGTTTAAATCTATGAAGCAGCCCTCTTTCCATCTTTCTTTTGAGATGATGAAACGGGCGTTGGGAGAAGAGTATTCGCGTCACTGGGAAGATGTGGAAATCAGCGGGAAACTGACAGAGGCCGAGACAGCCCGGTATTTACGGATACGTGATCTTGGGGGTGAAGATGCTGACTATGCAGATGCACTGAAATTCCTGTCAGAGTGCCTGTATAAATGTATGGGACAAAAGGCGGTTATTCTGATCGACGAATACGATGTCCCTCTGGAAAACGCCTTTTTCTGTGGATTTTATGATGAGATGATCGATGTGATCCGATCCCTTTTCGAGTCAGCCCTTAAGACCAACGGAAATCTTGAGTTTGCAGTCGTGACGGGATGTCTGCGGATCAGTAAGGAATCGGTTTTTACCGGGTTAAATAATCTTGCCATTAATTCGGTCATAACGGAGCTTTATTCAGAACAGTTTGGCTTTACTCCGGAAGAAGTAAGGCAGATTCTGAAAGAGTATGGCCTGGAGGATAAAATGGGGGATGTACAGGCATGGTATGACGGATATCAGTTCGGCAGTACGGAAGTGTATAATCCATGGAGCGTGATCAATTATGTGGCATCCACTTATGAAAGCAAAAACATTCTGCCAAAGCCATACTGGTCCAATACCAGTTCAAACAGTATTGTCCGCCTGCTTATTGAACGTGCAGATCTTTCTGCAAAGCAGGAGATCGAGGCTCTGATCGCGGGAGAGACGATCAGGAAACCGGTTCATGAAGATATCACCTATGAGGATATTGAATCCACCCAGGACAATCTCTGGAATTTTCTGTTTTTCACCGGATATCTGAAAAAGGTCAGTGAACATCAGGAAGAGGAGATTCTGTATCTTGAGCTGGCAATCCCGAACCGGGAAGTCCGGTATATTTATAAGACTACAGTGCTCAGATGGTTTGAGGATAAGACGAAGGAAAAAGATCTGACGCCGCTCTTTGAGAGTATTCTCAATGGAGATACCGGGAAAATGGAAGAAATTCTCTCTGAAAATCTGATGGAGACGATCAGTTTTTATGATTATCAGGAGAGTTATTATCACGGTTTTCTTGCCGGTATGCTGAAAAATATCGGCAGTTATATTGTATTGTCGAACCGGGAGTCCGGAAAGGGCAGACCGGATATTCTGCTGAAGTATCCGAGCGTCAGAGGCAAGGCTGTGATCCTGGAAATCAAGGTCGCGAAGACATATCAGGAAATGGGGCAGAAGTGTGAAGAAGCTCTGGAACAGATCCGCACGCAGGATTACGAAGCAGAACTCCGGCAGGAGGGCTATCAGAATATATTAAAATACGGAGTTACATTTTACAGAAAAGAGTGCATGGTAAAGGAAGAGAAAGGAGAGCAGCAATGGGATTGATCAAAGCAGCGGCAGGAGCAGTCGGGGGAACTCTGGCAGATCAGTGGAAAGAATTCTTCTACTGTGAGGCCCTGGACAGTGACGTTATGGTCACGAAAGGAAGAAAGAGGACCGGAGGACGCTCCTCCAACACAAAAGGGGATGACAACATTATCACAAGCGGTTCCGGTATCGCGGTGGCGGACGGACAGTGCATGATCATCGTGGATCAGGGGAAAGTCGTGGAGGCCTGCGCCGAGCCGGGAGAGTTCACTTATGACGCGTCTGCCGAGCCCACGGTGTTTTCGGGAAATCTGGGAGACTCGCTGGATGCAGTGCTTGACACGATCCGGAAGAGATTCTCCTATGGCGGAAGCACAGGACGCGACCAGAGAGTCTACTATATTAACACCAAGGAACTGGTGGACAACAAGTTTGGAACGCCCAATCCGGTGCCTTTCCGTGTGGTGGACCAGAATATCGGACTGGATATCGATGTGTCCATCCGCTGCAGCGGCGTCTATTCCTACCGGATCGCCAATCCGCTCCTTTTCTATGAAAATGTGTGCGGAAATGTGGAGCAGGATTACCGGAGAGAAGAGATTGCCACGCAGCTGAAGGCGGAATTTATCAGCGCACTGCAGCCTGCTTTTGCCAGGATTTCGGCCATGGGAATCCGTCCCAGCGCGATCCCGGGACATGTCCAGGAGCTTTCCGACGCCATGAACGAGGCGCTTACGGAAAAATGGCGGAAGATCCGGGGGCTTGCCGTGGTGTCGGTAGCCATCAGTTCACTGACCCTGCCGGATGAGGATGCAGAGATGATCAAGCAGGCACAGCGCATGTCAATTCTGCGAAACCCGTCCATGGCGGCGGCAGCCATGACCGGCGCCCAGGCGGACGCAATGAAAGCTGCGGCGTCCAACAGCGCCGGGGCAATGTCCGGATTCATGGGAATGGGAATGGCGTCCAAGGCGGGCGGCGTAGATGTGCAGCAGCTCTATCAGATGGGAGCGCAGCAGCAGGCAGCCGGGCAGACACAGTACGGCGGATCTGCACAGACGCCGGGAAACGGCGCCGGACAGCCAGACGGACAGCAGGGCACCTGGCGCTGTAACTGCGGTGCAGTAAACGAGCTTGCGTGGAAGTTCTGCACCAACTGCGGAAGCCCCAGACCGGCGCAGGGATGGATCTGTACATGCGGCGCCCGGAATACGGGGAAATTCTGCACGGAGTGCGGAAAACCGCGTCCCGTATGACAGGGAACACGGATCTGCGTGAAAGAAAACGGAGGCTCCGGCAGCCGGAAAGCGGCTTCTTTATGAGGAGGAATAACACAGATGTCTGAATTATTTGAATACAAGTGCCCGTGCTGTGGAGGGGCGATTTCCTTTGACAGTACGGCGCAGAAAATGAAATGCCCGTACTGCGATACCGAGTTCGACGCGGAGGCGCTGAAAAAATATGACGAAGAGCTTCAGAAGGAAACCGACGACGACGGCGGGATGGAGTGGAAAGAAAAGCCGGGAAGCCGGTGGCAGGAAGGAGAGGCAGAGGGGATACATGTGTATGTCTGCCAGTCCTGCGGAGGGGAGATTGTCTGTGACGATACGACAGCCGCGGCCAGATGTCCGTACTGCGACAATCCGGTGGTGATGAAAGGACAGTTTGCAGATGAGCTGAAACCGGATTATGTGATCCCGTTCAAATTGGATAAGAATGCGGCAAAACAGGGATTTTTAAATCATCTGAAAGGAAAGAAGCTCCTGCCGAAAGTGTTCCGGGATGAGAGTCATATCGATGAGATTAAAGGGATCTATGTGCCTTTCTGGCTTTTTGACGCAGATGCAGATGCGGATATCCGCTATAAGGCAACCAGGGTGAAAAGCTGGAGCGACAGTGACTATACCTATACGAAAACCAGTTACTATGCAGTATACAGAAGCGGCAGGATCGGTTTTCAGCGGGTGCCGGTGGATGGATCCTCCAAGATGGCAGATGAACTGATGGAGTCGGTGGAACCCTATGATTTCCGGGATGCGGTTGACTTTCAGACCGCTTATCTGGCGGGTTATCTGGCGGACCGGTACGATGTGACGGAAGAACAGAGCGTGGACCGGGCAAATCAGCGGATCAGAAAGAGTACAGAGCAGGCTTTTGCTTCTACGGTGAAGGGGTATGCCACGGTTGTGCCGGAACATACATCCGTCCGTCTGGACAACAGCGCGGCAAAATACGCGCTCTACCCGGTATGGATTTTAAATACGACCTGGAAAGGGGAGAAGTACGTCTTTGCCATGAACGGGCAGACGGGGAAATTCGTGGGAAACCTGCCGTTGGATAAGACGGCTTATATGAAATGGTTTTTGGGTCTTGGAGGAATATTTGCAGCAGCGGCATTTGCAGTAAACTGGCTGCTCTGGTTCATATAGGGAGGGCACAGAAGATGAAAGAAAGATCACTTACATATCCCGGAAGGCGCCTGGCAGCTGCCGCTTTTGCCCTGGCAGCAATATCTGCCGCCCTGATCCTTACGGATGGAACTTTTCCCGAAAATACTGTCCTGACGGCATATGCGGAGACAGTGGGGGAATATTCTCTGGAGGGGGAGATGCCGGAAGAAAGGCAGCTTCCCCGTCTGGTGGACAATGCGGACCTGCTGACAGAGGAAGAAGAGTCGGAACTGCTTGCCGAACTTGATGAGATCAGCGAGCGCCAGGCGTTTGATGTGGCGGTTGTCACTGTGGACAGTCTGGAAGGGAGGACACCCCGGGAGTATGCGGATGATTTTTATGATTATAACGGATACGGCATGGGACCCGGCAATGACGGAACCCTTCTGCTGATCAGCATGGAGGCGCGGGACTGGTATATCACCACAGCAGGATACGGCATCACTGCGCTGACAGATGACGGTCTGGAATATATTTCAGACGAGATTGTGCCGTATCTGAGTGATGGGGAATATAAAGAGGCGTTTGAGACTTATGCCAGGCTGTGTGATGAGTTTGTCACAGAGGCGAGATCAGGCCATCCTTATGAGGGGGATCATATGCCGAGAGGTTCTTTTAACTGGGCGGTGGCGCTGCTGATTTCTCTTGTGATTGGAGGAATCGCGTCGGCTGTTGCAGTGGAAACGATGCGGAGCCGGCTGAAAACCGTCCGGCCCCGGGGGTCTGCCGCAGATTATGTGAGGCCGGGGAGCATGGTTCTGGTAAGACAGGAAGACTGTTTCCTGCATGCGTCTGTGAGCAGGCGGGCGAGACCGAAGGATACGGGGTCCGGTTCCAGTACGCACCGGTCCTCATCCGGAGTAAGCCACGGCGGAAGAGGGGGAAAATTCTAGGGCTGTATCTGTCTGGAGAGGAAAAAACATGAAGGAGACAACGACGATTCTTATCCTTGAGGATGATGTACAGATGAATGAGGCGCTCAGACTCAGTCTGGGGAAAGTCGGCTATGATGCAGTGCAGGCGTTTGACAGTTATCAGGCGGAGAAAATCCTGCAGGACTGCTCTTCACGCAGGCTGCCCGCTCTTCTTCTGGCTGATGTGAACCTTCCGGGAGAATCCGGTATCTCTTTCTGCCGTAGGATCCGGCAGAAATACCCGGTCCCGGTTATCTTTCTGACTGCGCGGGACGAGGAGAGGGATATCCTGGAAGGCTATGAGGCAGGATGCGAAGAATATGTAACCAAACCGGTTTCTCCGAAAGTGCTGGTCAAAAAGATCGAAGCTGTGCTCCGGAGAAATCCGGAGCTCCTGACGTATCGGGAGCTTAGTATCGATAAGGACGGACGCAGAGTATGGAGAAACCGGGAGGAGATCTGTCTGACGGCCAGAGAGTGGAAGGTGCTTATGCTTCTTGCAGAGAACCGGGGACGGATCATAACGAAGGAAACCCTGCTTGAAAAAGTGTGGGATGCGGAAGGAAACTTTGTGGATGACCATGCGGTGACAGTGGTGATCAACCGCCTGCGGAAGAAACTGGAGCCTGATCCGGGAAAGCCGGTATATATACGGAACATCTTCGGTGTGGGTTACACGTTCGGGGAGTGAGATGAGGTGGAAAGATGGAGAAAGAAAAGCGGATATCATATATTGTTACAGAATGGATGGTCCCGGTGCTCACTTCAGCATCCGGGGCTTTCTGTGCTGTTCTTCTGATCCTGCAGGGACAGTGGGGGCCGCTGCTGCTTTTCCTGGCTGCGCTGGCGGGCGCGGGATTCCTATTCCGGCACAGCAGGAGAGAGTATGCCCGGGAACTGGAGACGCTCTCGGATCTGGCAGAACAGATTCTGGAGAAAAAAACGCTGCATATGGGAACGGAAGACGTCAGAAAGCGCAGTGCTGAGACTATGGAAGGGAAAATTATAAACCAGCTCGTGCGGCTGGATGAGATGAACCGGGGAGTACAGACAGCACTGGAACAGGAGAGGGACGGGATCCGGGAAATGATCGCGGAAGTTGCCCACCAGGTCAAAAATCCTCTCGCCAATATGGAAGCCTGGCTGGAACTTCTCAGGGATCAGGAGGATTCTGCGGAGCCGCGGCAATGTCTGGACGCCGTGGCGGATTCGGAAAAGAAGATCCGCTTCCTGATTGAAAAATTCATCACCGCCGCAAGACTGGAAAACCGCGTTATCCAGATAAGAAAAGCGGATACGGATATGAAAGAAACGGTCGCCCGGGCGGTGTTTCAGGTATATAAAAAGGCGGAGGAAAAACATATTTTTATCGAGATCTGCCAGGAGGGAAAACGGCCTGTTCTCGTGCCGCACGACAGAAACTGGATCTGCGAGGGCATTTACAATCTTCTGGACAACAGCATAAAGTATTCTCCCAGAGATTCACGGATCACGGTACTTCTGCGGAAAAATGAGATGTTTACCGAGATCCGTGTGGACGATGAGGGATGTGGTATCCGGGAAGGAGAAGAGAACAGGATTTTCCAGATGTTCTGCCGGGGAGAAAATGTAAATGGCGAAGAAGGCTACGGAATGGGACTTTTTATCACCCGGGAGATCGTGAAGAAGCATGACGGATTCATGAAAGTAAGGCGCAGGGAGAGGGGACTTTCCATGTCTGTCTATCTGCCGGAGGGAACGAAGGGCATGTCTGAAAAATGAACGGACATGCTTTTTTTGTTACTCTTTTGAGAGATTTATCTGTTATGATGCAGGGGAGAAAGCAGAGAGTGGATATTTGCTCTCGGAAATCAGAAGGAAGACAGGAGGAGCAGAAAGGCATGATTATCGCAGAGACAAGAAATCTGAAAAAGACGTACCGGACGGGGAGCACCAGTGTATATGCCCTGCGGGGCGTGGATCTGTCCATAGAAGAAGGAACATTTGCCGCTATCGTGGGCGCCTCCGGAAGCGGGAAATCGACACTTTTGAATCTCCTGGGCGCCCTGGACACGCCGACTGAGGGAGAAGTACGGATCCGGGGGTGTTCCCTGGCAGAGCTGAACCAGGAGGAGAGGACCATCTTCCGGAGGAGGAACATCGGATTTGTTTTTCAGAATTATAACCTGATTCCCGTGCTCAGCGTCTATGAGAATATTGTTCTGCCCCTGAAACTGGACGGCAGGAAGATTGACCGGGAATTTACAGACCAGATGATCGAGTCCCTGGGACTGAAGGAGAAGCGGTATCAGATGCCGAATACGCTTTCAGGGGGACAGCAGCAGAGAGTTGCCGTGGCAAGAGCATTAATTACACGCCCTGCGATTGTGTTGGCAGATGAACCTACAGGAAATCTGGATTCCCATACAGGGATGGAAGTGATTGCTCTCATGAAAGGAATGGCAGAGAAATATTTTCAGACTCTGGCAGTGGTGACTCATAACGAAGAGATCGCCCAGATAGCGGACCGGATCATCCGTATCGAGGACGGCAGGATCTGCGGGAACGGGGAGGAGTGCGCATGAAGGTGAGAAATAATAACCGGACAGTCATAAAAGAACTTGCCCGGGCGTATTACCTTGGAAATAAAAGGAAGAACCGTATCCTGACCGCAGCGGCTGCCATGGCGGTGTTCCTGCTCTATGCGGCATTTTCCATTGCATATGGGAAGATCCGTGCCGATTATCTGATCGACGTGAGGGGGATGGGAACCGTAGCATCCGTTTCTCTGGAAAATGGCAGCAGGCGGCAGTACGAGGCCATGAGAAAACTTTCCTATCTGGAGGATGTAGGCGTGAAGAAGACCGCAGGTACCGGAAGATATGAGGGGACGGAGACGACTGCCGGGGATGGAGAAAACAGCGGAACGCCGGGCGGCGCCTGGGAAGGCAATCTGGTCTTTCTGGATGAGACAGCCTATGAAAAGCTGATGCTCCCGGCATATACGGATGTAGCAGGGCATTATCCCAGGCAGGCGGATGAGATCATGTTCCCTGTGCGGATTCTGGAACAGATGGGGATCACAGAACCGGAGACAGGAATGGAGATTACACTGCAGGTGGAGACGGAGGGCGTGAGCATCCCCGGAGGGGAGCAGGGTGATACTGCATGCGATATACATATGGAATTCACTCTGTCCGGATATTATACGGATTATATCGATGCCTCCGTCTCCGAGCCGGAAGCTTATATTTCAGAAGCCTTTCTGGAAAGGGAAGGAATTGCGATATTCCCCGCGGACCGTATCATGGCGTCGTCGGGAGTCTCTGAGGATGGCAGGAGCGTTGAGAGCCGGGTGTATACCGATGTCCCCATGGAATATGAATCACAGCAGGCTTTCGGTGAGAATCCCATGGCCAGACAGAGCGTGGAAGGTGTGTTCGGAAGTGTTACGATCGCAGGCGGGTGCGGGATCGTTGTGGTCCTGTGTATGTTTCTGCTGATCTTCAATGTCATCGCCGTATCCCTGGGGCGGGATATCCGCCAGTATGGGATGCTCAAAGTGCTCGGGGCGACGAACCGCCAGTTAAAACAGGTTGTATACCGCCAGAATATGAAAAATGCTCTGCAGGGGAGTGCCATCGGGGCTGTCTTTGCAGCTGCGGCTGTGAAACTTTTCCTCTCCCGGGTGCTTGCCGGGCTGTTCCTGGAAGGACTGGGCCCTAGCGACGTGGACGGATTTTATCCGGTGTTTCTTTTCCTGGCTGCCGGATCTGTTCTGGCGGTATCCTGGCTGGCGGGAAGTCTGGCTGTCCGGCGGGTGATACGTTGGGAGCCTGTGGATTCTATCCGGTATGTGGAGGCGGACGTTCCGCGGAAGAAGCAGACGGTATCTTCGGAAGAAGGAACCGGAATGACTGGGCTTGCCTGGAGGAATGTGACAAGGTCGAGAAAACGGCTTGCTGTGAGCATCCTGTCCCTGGCTGTGGGAGGCGTTACGGCGCTTGGAGCCGCGGTGATCACAAGGGGTGTGGATATTACGAACCGGTTAGAGCAGGATCCGGATTTTCAGCTCGGGATCCTCTCCGGCATCGCCAGATTTCCCGAGCTGGTGCCGGAGAAGATCAACGATGATACTCCGGTACTGCCCCCGGAGATCCTGGACGATGTCCTGCAGATGGATGGCGTTGTGCCGGAGAGTGTGAAAGTGACGGCGGGCAGTTATGCGCTCATCGACCTTTCCGCAGACGAGGCCCTCGCCCCGAAGAGAAAATCTCTGGAGAATCCGGAAAAGACACTGGACTTTGCCACACTGCAGGTTGTCGGGAAGGAGGAGGCGGAAAGCCTGGCACAATATATATCCGAATATGGGAAAGAATACGGGCTTTCCGTGGACACAGAGACATTTCTTGACGGAAGGGGATGTATCCTTCTGCATCACCGGGAACTGTCCCGGGAGCTGGAGATTCAGGCGGGGAAAACCGTGGACATGCCGGTTCGTTTCTATTCTCTGGAGGCATACGGTCAAGGCAAAACTTCGGAATCTGCAGGGAGTGCCGCTTCTGGAGAAAAAGAGGAAAAGGGAAGCCTGCTCTGCTCCGGTTACCTGGATATGACGGCGAAGCATTTTCCGGTACTGCAGACCACCAGCGTGGGAAATAATATCAGCTATTTCATCATGACGGAGAAGGCTTTCGCCAGTCTGGGTTTTCCGGAAAAATATTTTGATCTGTCTTTTGATGTTTCTGAAAGGGAGCGGACCCGGGTGAACCAAAGCCTCACACAGGTGATACAGAAGGCAAACCGGGAGAGCGGAATTATGGATACCTTCTACCTGACGGCAGGGTATGAACTCCTTGAGGCGGAACAGAACCGGATTCGCACGGCAAATACACTGCTCGGAGGTTTAAGCATTCTGCTCACTGCCATCGGTATTATGAATTTCGCCAATACCCTTGCAGCAGGATTCGCTTTCCGGAGAAGAGAACTTGCGGTCATGGAGAGTATCGGCATGACGAGAGGGCAGATGCGCAGGATGCTCCTCATGGAAGGCGCGTATTACTGGGGGATTGTCATGTGCGTCCTGCTGACGGTCGGAAGCGTGAGCGCCTGGCTCCTGGGAGAGGCGGTGCGGATGAAACTGGCGTATTTCCGGTTCTTCTATCCCTGGCAGACCATGCTCGCCCTGGCAGCCGGGATGGTGGCGGTCTGCTTTGTATGTGTATGGAATGTTTACCGGGCGGACAGGGAGAGGAGCACGGCGGAGAAACTGAGACAGAATGTTTATTAATTCCGGCACCGGACGGATATCCGTGTCAGATAATCTTCCTCCCGGGCGGAGAGTTCATCCAGGACTGCTTCCTTATATACGAATTCTCCGGTAAGGAGTCCCTGCCGGTCCACATATTCCAACAGGGTGCGGAAGGCTTCTTCCGAGGCGTAATAGTCTCCCCGCAGATAGACCGCCGCATAGGTTCCGGCTTCCTTCCGGTGAACGTCTATGTGGCGGGGGATTTTTTCAGGGGGCAGCTTCGTTTTTGTGAAGAAATATGCATATGTCTCGCAGTCCCCCTCTCTCAGGGAGGAGACGGGCATCATAGCCCCGTAAGGATGTCCGGAATTGAGGTGTGCCTGGCTGCAGGAGGCGATGTGACTGCAGAGCACGGAAAAGATCCGGTCGTGATCGTTACTGTAGAGAGGATCGCTTAAAACCAGGAATTCCTCTTCCTCACAGGTCTCCAGAAAAACTTCTGAGAGATCTGTGACGTCTTCAAGTTCTTCTGCCCGGGCCAGAAGAGAGAGCTTTGTGTCAATGACCGTCTGAATGCGGCTGAGCTGTTCGAGTTCAGCCGCTACTTTTTTCTGCTGTTCTTCAAGGAGACGGCGGATGTCTGCGGGATCCCGGTGGCTGATATACTCCCGGATCTCTTTGAGCGGCATGCCCAGTTCTTTCAGACAGGTGATGGTGAAAAATACATCGCACTGGTTCTCGCTGTAATAGCGGTATCCTTTTTCATCTGTATAAGCGGGTGAAAAGAGTCCGATCTCATCATAGTGGAAAAGAGTTCTCTTGTTTGTGCCGCATAATCTGGCAAAGTCTCCTGTCTTTATGCATGGATTATTGAATTTTTGCATATTATTTGCCCTCTTTTCTGCATATTTATACATTTTCTTCTTGACTATACCGTAACGTTATACTTTATTATATACAGGCTGATACAACGAGTCAATTCATTGGAGAGAAAAGCCGGTTGGAAAAAGTAAATCAGAAAAAAGAAAGGAAGAGTGTATTATGCCGAAATTGAGCGAGCGGGTCGGGACGTTTACAGATTCCGTGATCCGCAGGATGACAAGGATCAGTGACGAGTACGGGGCCATCAACCTGTCTCAGGGATTTCCGGATTTTGATCCGCCAAAAGAGATCATGGACGCCCTGGCGAAAGCCGCATATGCGGGACCGCACCAGTATTCCGTCACGTTTGGAGCCGAGAATTTCCGTGAGGCCCTGGCGGAGAAACAGGGGAGGGCGATCGGGAGGACCATTGATCCGGAAACGGAGATCGTGGTGACGTGCGGGGGCACGGAGGCGATGATGTGCGCCATGATGACGATCTGCAACCCCGGCGATAAGGTTATGGTGTTCTCGCCTTTTTATGAGAATTACGGGGCGGATGCCATCCTCTCCGGAGCAGAGCCCATTTACATCCCTCTTGTACCGCCGGAGTACGGTTTTGATATCCGTCTTGTGGAAGATGGATTCCGGGCAGGAGCGAAGGCAATCATCGTCTGCAATCCCTCCAACCCATGCGGGAAGGTGTTCTCCCGGGAAGAACTGATGCAGATCGGGGAGCTGGCTGTAAAATATGACGCCTTTGTGGTGACGGACGAGGTATATGAGCATATGGTGTATGCGCCGTATCATCATACGTGTATGGCATCCCTGCCGGGCATGTATGAACACACCATCACCTGCAATTCACTGTCCAAGACCTACTCGATCACAGGATGGCGGCTTGGATATCTGATCGGACCGGAAGAAGTGATTGAGGCTGCAAAAAAGGTCCATGATTTCCTGACTGTGGGAGCTGCGGCACCCCTGCAGGAGGCGGCGGTGACCGGGCTGAAGTTCCCGCCCTCCTACTATGAGGAACTTTTACGGACCTACACGGAAAAGAGGAATTATTTCCTCAAGGGACTGGATGAGATCGGGCTGAAGCACAACGTGCCCCAGGGAACTTATTTCGTGCTCATCGACATTCAGGAATTTCTCGATCTTCCCATGTTTGCGGGATATACGGATCTGGAGTTCTGCGAGTGGATGATTAAAAATATCAAGGTGGCTGCAGTGCCGGGATCCAGTTTCTTCAAGGAAGAAGTGAATAATCTGATCCGTCTGCATTTTGCCCGGGAGAAGGAAACAATTGACGAAGCACTGCGCCGCCTGGCGAAGTTAAAGGAGCTTGTATCATGAAATCATATACGGTTTATTTTGCAAATTATACGATCGGGGAAGACGCATATGACCTTGTGCCGGAAGTGTGTGCCCCTTATGGAGAGCGGATCCTGCTGATCGGCGGGAAGAAGGCGTTTGAAGCGGCGGAAGATCTGCTTGGGAAGGCTCTGGAAGGTTCCGGGCTTCATATTGTCGGGAGAGGTGTGTTCGGCGAGGACTGCACACCGGGAAACATTGAGAGATGGGCTTCTGAGGCAAAAGAGCTGAAGGCGGATATGATCTTCGGCATGGGCGGAGGCAAGGCTCTGGACACGGCAAAGGGCGCTGCGGACAGGGCGGGGCTTCCTGTATTTACCTTCCCTACGATCGCGGCAACCTGTGCGGCGACAACAGCTCTGTCCGTGGTCTATAAAGAGGACGGCAACTTTGACAGCTTCTATTTCTTTGAGAAGCCGGCGAGACACTGCTTTATCAACACCCGGGTGATCGCGGATGCGCCCTGGAAATACCTGCGGGCAGGCATGGGTGACACTATGGGTAAATTTTTCGAGTGTCATTTTGCAGCCAGAGGAGACCGCCTGGATCACAGCTCATCTCTGGGACGGGAGATCAGCAATCTCTGCTACGGACCGCTCCTGGAACATGGCGTCCAGGCATTGAAAGACTGCAGAGAAAACATAGCATCCTATGATCTGGAACAGGCGGTACTGGCAAATATTGTCAGCACGGGAATGGTATCCCTGATGGTGCTCGACGACTACAACTGTGCCATTGCCCACTCCGTATACTACGGTCTGGTGCTGCTCCCGGGATTTGAGGAGAGATATCTTCACGGGGATGTGGTGGCATATGGTGTGCTCGTGCAGCTTGCAGTGGATAAAGACACAGAGCGCCTGAAAGAGGCAAAGGGATTCTTAAAGGAGCTGGGCATTCCTTCCACCCTGAAAGAGATGCAGGTACCTCTTGACCGGGATTACCTGAAGGACGTATTGAAGGAGACCGTCAGCGGCCCGGATATGGAGCATATTCCGTATCCCGTAACAGAAGATATGATCTTTGAAGCCATGAAAGTGGTGGAAGAACTGGCATAGAAAAGAAGAAGGGAAAAAAGAAGAATGAAAACAGAAGAAAAAAAACCCCAGGCCAGTGAAGCGGGGAAAGAACAGACCGGAATTAAGGCTGCCGGATCGTATGTGAACAGGAAAAACATGATCAAATTTCTTGTGGGCTCGGCTTTCGGCGTGCTGATGTTCCTTGTGCCGATTCCCTATGAGTCGTCATTTACCACACTGCTTGATTTTGTGAAGATGTGGATTCAGGCGCTTCTGGGCGGAAGTCTGATCTACATTGTGACCCTGCTTCTGGTGGTGTCGGCGGCGGTAAGCCTGGCTGATTTCATTTTCAAACCGGACCTGATCCGGAAGAACCGCTACCTGAGCAAGGCGTTCTGCACCACGCCGCTGTACCTTATCTCCAAGATTATCGGCGCGGTTGTGGGCGTGATGGTGCTGTTTGGTGTGGGACCGGAATTTGTGATCTCCGCGGATACAGGCGGAACGATCATCGACCTGTGCGGGACTCTGTTCTGCATCCTGATCGCCTTCAGCTTTGTCCTGCCGTTCCTTACAGACTGCGGAATCATGGAATTCCTGGGTGTGATCACCCGCCCGGTGGTGCGTCCGCTGTTCCATGTGCCGGGGCGGGCGTCCGTGGACCTGATTGCATCCTGGTTCGGCGCTGCCAATGCGGCAGTGATCCTGACAAGAGAGCAGTATATGAAGGGATTCTACACCAAGCGGGAGGCCGGGTATATTATGACGAATTTTTCTCTCGTATCCGTGCCCTTCTGTCTGATGGTGGCGGAGACTATCGGACTGGATTCCAGTTTCCCCATCTTTTATCTCTGCGTCTGTGTGGTGGGAGTGATACTGGCGGTGATCATTGCCAGAATTCCTCCGATCCGCACGATCCCCAATACTTACCGGGAAGCGACGGGAAGACGGGTGGCAGAGGACCGGCCGGAAGAGAAAGGCGTGCTTTCCTTTGCCCTGGAGTCGAGCTGTAAGCGTGCCAGTGAATTCCATGTGGATACCGTGCTGGTCAGCGGGCTGGAGGTTATGATGGGAACCCTCTTTGACCTGATCCCCATCGTGGCATCCTGGGGAGTTATAGCCCTGGCTATCGCCACTTATACGCCCTTCTTTGACTGGATCTCCTACCCCATGGGACTCTACCTTCAGCTCTTCGGCGTGGAGGATGCTTTTGTTGTGGCACCGGCGACCCTGGTCGGATTTACCGATATGTTTATCCCGGCGCTGCTGCTGGCAGGTTCAGATGTGGCAGTTAAGACCACGTTTATTATCGGGGCCCTGTCCCTTGTACAGATCATCTATCTGACCGAGGTGGGAACGGTTGTGATCAAGAGCGAAGTGCCTCTGGGCTTCTGGAAGCTGCTTCTGATTTTCCTGGAGAGGACGCTGATAGCGATTCCGATCCTGGTACTTCTGGCGAATCTGATCTACTGACCGGGAGCGCGGCCGTGCTGCTGACGGTACATAAGCCGGTACTGTCGGGGCGTCATGTGAAAGGAACCTTACACCCGGAAGGATCTTAACTGGATGGACAAAAAAGCCTGGAAGAACACTGCCCGGCAGCAGAATGGAGAGAGGGAAAGCTTCTGAATGGTATCGATATCAAGAGCTGGGTAAAAGAAAACTTATAGATAAAAAAGAAGTGATGGCAGATGCGGTCTTCAGGCGGGAAGATCTGCATCTGCTTTTTCTGTAAGAAATGAGACAAAGCGGAATTTCCGATCTAAAAGTGAGCCTGCCAGTCCCACTGCTTTTCCGGTTGTAAAAGCCGCCAGAACCGTGCCGATTCCGAGCCCGTCCAGATGCCCCAGGAAAATAAAGGTCATGACCGCTGTAATGGCAAGGCAGATCACGTCAAAGCTGATTTTGATTACCGGGTATCCGATACCTGTGATCTGGGAAAGCTCCCGGGGAAAGAGATCGGTAGGTATGATGGGGAGCCCGCAGCGGTTGGAAAGAGCGATCCCCAGACTGATCAGAATGTAACTGATCAGAAAATACAGGATCCGGCATGGCAGAGTATCCGGCAGTACCTGTATCCATGATTCATGCACATCAAGCAGTTCACTGAACACAAATCCAACTGCAAAACTGAACAGATAGACCGGGACAAAATGTTTCCTCAGAATCATCAGGCTTAAGATCAGAAGACCCTGAAAAAGATAAGTCCATGTCCCGAGTGTAAGCTGGGGAAATACATCGGTAAAGGCATATGGCACACTGGAGATGGCAGAGATCCCTGCGTTGGAGTACAACATCAGTACAACGCCGAAACTGTTGATGACCACGGCGACGATAAGGGCCAGTTCACCCCGCCATATGTGCCGTTCATCTTTATTCATTTTCATTTTCACTCCTTCTGGCATTGAATAATAAAGAATTACGCCGAATTACAGTCTAGCGATTCTGTACAGCTTTGGCAAATAAATAATTTTCATGGAATGATAGATATTTTCTATCAGAGTACGGTGTGATAGTATTCTATTGTATAAAATAATCTTGTGCAGAAGGGATGGGAAAAATTGAATCTGTTTTATCTTCGTTATTTTGTAAAATTAGCTCATGTAAAGCATTACAGGAAGGCCGCCGAAGAGCTTTTTATCACACAGCCAAGTCTGAGCCATGCGATTATGCAGCTTGAGAGTGAACTGGGAGTTCCCCTCTTTGAAAAAAGCGGGAGAAACACGGAACTGACACGCTTTGGAAAGGAATTTCTCGTGTGCGCCGAAAAAACACTGGCGACTCTGGATGAAGGGATCGCTTCGCTTCAGAAGAGCGCGAAAGGAGAAGGACTGATCCGGCTTGGATTCCTCAGGACTCTGGGAGTGGAATATATCCCGGATATGGCTGCACGTTTTTTGAAAGAGAACGAAGGGCGGGACATCCGCTTTACCTTTCATACCGGAATCACTTCAGAACTGATCGAAGGTCTGAAAGAAATGAAATATGACCTGGTATTCTGCTCCAGACCATTAGAAGAGACGGGGCTGAATGCCGTGCCGGTCAGAAAGCAGAAGATGGTAGTGATCACACCGCAGGACCATCCGCTGGCAGAGAAAGAAAAAGTCAGTCTTGAGGAACTGCTGCCCTATCCTTTCATCGGTTTTTCCAGATCTTCAGGACTGCGAAGTGTTGTTGACCAGATGTTTGAAAAGGCGGGAGGGCATCCCCTGACTGTTGCAGAAACGGAGGAGGATCAGGTTGTGGCGGGACTGACGGCACAGGGATTTGGCGTCTCCGTGGTTCCCTTTATGGATCTGCTGAAAAGACTGAGTGTGAAGATACTGGAGATTGAATTTCCGGAGAACGACAGATATTTTTATATGATCAGCGACGGACGGGCGTTTCTCCCGCCTGCTGCACAGCGTTTCCGGGAGTTTGTGATGGACGATGATCATGATTTGTAACCGGAAAAAACGGTTCCCTTCTTGACACTTTTTGCCTGAGTGCTATAATAACGTCGGTACGCGAAAAAGAAAAATGTGAGAGGAGACGAATCGCTGTATGGACGAGACGGCACAGTATGAGACAAGGCTTCATTATACATTATCATTTATCGGAGGATTCCTGGGGGTCTACGCAATCCTTGCAAGATGTGATTTCCTCGGGTCGGCCCAGACATCGAATATGATCTATCTTGTGACTGGCATCCTGGGGCGGAATTTCTACGAAGTTCTCTTAAGGGTGGGAGCGATGCTTCTCTACATGGCAGCCGTTGCGCTGACTGTTTATCTGCCGAAACATACTAAGATCAATATTCAGGTCATGAGTATATGTGTCACAGCTGTGGCGGCAGTTATTCTGGGGTTCCTGCCTCTGGACATGAACCCGATCCTCGGTCTGTACCCGATTTTTTTTGCCACGGCATTTCAATGGTGCAGCTTTAAGGGGGCAAGAGGATTTTCCAGCTCGACGATTTTTTCGACAAATAACTTCCGGCAGTTTACTGCAGCTCTTACGGAAGTGGTTCTTAATCAAAATGAGGAGCAGAAGGACAAGGCAAGATTTTTCGGTGGTACACTTGTTTCTTTCCATGCAGGCGTGGCTGTATCCTTCCTGCTCTGGCAGATGTTCCATGTCCATGATGCCTGGTTTGTCGTGATTCCGGCGGTTGCGGCAGGAGTGCAGATGGTAAGACACCTGGCTGCAGAGAAGGAAAAAGGGAGAAGTAATACCGGAAAGAGCGGTCAGATTCTGCGAGCAGGGCTTTGATAGATAAAGAGACTGCAATGATCTGAAAATATAAAAAGTATCCGCAGCGAAACAGCGGGAGCATCTTTTTACAGATGTATCATCCGTTTCGCTGCGGTTTTATTTTCTCCCGAAGAACTTCAACTTCACAGGAATGTCTTTTATAAGATTTCTCATCCATTTCCCGAAAATCAATGTTATAATAGTAGCTGATATGTTCCCGGCATAACATCCCGGGCCCATCAAAAAACGAAGGAGGCATTATATTATGGACAGAAAAGTAAGGACAGCCGTGGTGGGATGCGGAGCAATCAGCGACATCTATCTCACCAACATGATGAAGAAATATTCCACTCTGGAAGTTGTATCCTGCGCCGCAGCTCATCTGGAGAGCGCACAGAAGAAAGCGAAAGAGTACGGAATCCGGGCGTGTACCTATGATGAGATTCTTGCAGATGACAGCATCGAACTTGTGGTGGTGCTGACGCCTGCCCCCACTCATTTTGAACTGATCCGGCAGGCGCTGGAGGCAGGAAAACATGTCTACACGGAGAAAACTCTCACCGACAGGCTGGAGGACGGAAAAGTGCTCCTTGATCTGGCGCGGGAGAAAGGGCTTCTGCTGGGAGCTGCGCCGGAGACATTTCTTGGCTCCTGCTTTCAGACGGCGCGAAAGGCGATCGATGACGGGCTGATCGGCGAGGTGACTTCCTTTACGGTCTGCGCCAACCGGAATATTGATCTTCTGGCGAGCATCTTTACGTTCCTGCGGATGCCGGGAGGCGGGATCTGTTATGATTACGGCGTCTATTACCTGACCGCACTGGTCAGCCTGTTAGGACCGGTGGACCGGGTAGCGGCTGTGGTGGAGAACCGGAAAAAGGTGCGGACGAATATATTCCCGCAGAGTCCGGAATTCGGCAAAGAATATACTTATGACAATGAGAGCCAGGTGACGGCAATCCTGAAGATGGAGAGCGGTGTTGCCGGAACGCTTACCCTCAACGGGGAGTCCCTGATGAAAGATCTGGGTGTATTTACCATATACGGCACGAAAGGGGTTCTCTTCCTTGGCGACGCCAACCAGTTCGGCGGCGAGGTGCAGTATATCCCGGAGATAACCGGTATGGAGGATATGGACAGGGATAACAGAAGAACACTGGAGCCGGTGTCTGATCTGTCTGACAACTGCCGGGGCATCGGACCGGCGGAGATGGCGCGGGCGATCCTCAGAGCCGGAAAAGCGCAGGGCGGAGAAACCGGGAAAACAGCCGGAAAATCTCCGGAAATGCCGAGGAACCGGGTGGACGTGACTATGGCTTACCATGTGCTTGACACCATCTGCCAGATCATGAAGAGCGGCGGGACGGACAGGATGGAACATGTGGAGTCGACCTGTGAGCGGCCGGAAGCGTTTACCGACTGGAAAGAACTGATTGCGGAAAAGAGGGAAGGATCATGTTGAAGACAGCGTTGCTATTTCAGGATCATATGATCATTCAGCGGGAGAAGAAGGTCTCCGTGTGGGGAGAAGCTGCCCCGGGGGTAGAAGTCACAGTGACGATGCAGGGGAAAACGTCAGCGGCCACAGCCGATGCAGAGGGAAAATGGACTGCAGTGTGCGGACCGTTTGACACATCTTTCGGAGAAGAGATGGAGATCGTATCCGGAGAAGAGAGAATTTCGTTAAAGGACGTTCAGGTGGGCGAGGTGTGGCTTGCCGGGGGACAGTCCAATATGGAGTTTCACATGCGCTATGATGCGGACATGGAGACGGAAAAAAGGCAGTGTGCCAATGACGCTGTCCGGTTTTTTGACTATCCGGAAGTGTCTTACGTGGGGCAGATCGACGAGGCGGATTACGGGAAACATTACGGATTCTGGCGGAAGGCAGAGCCGGAGCAGTTGGAGCGCTTCTCTGCAGTGGGTTACTATTTTGCAAAAGAACTTCAGAAGAAATATCAGGTTCCGGTTGGAATCGTGGGCTGCAACTGGGGCGGCACTCCGGCATGTGCATGGATGCCCCGGGAGGCCGTGGCGGAAGGCGGCGGACAGGTTTTTCTGGATGAGTATGACGAGGCAGTGAGCCGACTGGATCTGGAAAAATATGAGGAAAACTTCCGGAATAATCCGGCGTCCTATCAGACGGATCTGCTTGGAAATCCTATCAGCGACATGATGATGCGGGGCTGTACACAGGAGGAGTTCGCTGCGAAGATGATGGAGCAGGGGATTGACCTTACGAAAATTGATCCGGAGGCTATGGCGCCTCAGATCGGACCGAAGTATGAGCGGCGCCCGGGAGGACTGTATGAGTCCATGCTCTGCCAGGTGGCGCCTTATACGGTGCGCGGCGTGATCTGGTATCAGGGGGAGACGGACGGGGATACCCATCCGGAAGTCTACCATACGCTGTTCCCGGAGATGATCCGTTCCTGGAGGCGACTCTGGAATGAGAATCTTCCCTTCCTGTTTGTCCAGATTGCACCGCTGAACCAGTGGATGCAGTGTATCGGCGAGCCTTATGCGAAAATCCGTGAGGCGCAGCAGTACACGGCGGACACCGTTGAGAATACCGGTATGGCAGTGATCACGGACGTGGGGATGGAGTGGGATATCCACCCGAAGAAAAAGCAGCCGGTGGGGCACAGGCTTGCCCTTCTGGCGGAAAACAGAGTGTATGGGGAGAATGTTCTCTGTGAAGCGCCCACACTGGTAAAGGCGGAGACGGAGGACGGAAAGCTCACTCTTACTTTTGAAAATGCAGGGGAAGGGCTGCACCTGACGGAGAAGGTTCCCTACGGACAGACTGTGGGGAAGAAAAAAGCGGGCGGCCTGCAGGTATTTCAGGATGGAAGAGCGCTTGATCCGGAGAAAATGGAGGCGTCTGCCGCAGGAAGGCAGATGATCATTTCAGGCGATGAGATCCGGGGCGGCGTTCCCACGGAAGTGAGGCTTGCCCGGACGGGATGGTATCTGGTGAATCTGTACAACAGTGCGGATATTCCGGCAAGACCGGCAGAGGTACAGTGCGGATGAAGAAAATACTGATTGTAGAAGATGACAGAGTGCTGCGAAATGAGGTGAAAACGCTTCTGGAAGGGAGCGGTTATGAGACGGCGGTCCTGGAGCAGTTCGACCGGGTGCCGGAAGAGGCGGAGGAGCTTAAGCCGGATCTGATCCTTCTGGACATCATTCTTCCCGGAGCCAACGGGCAGGCGATCCTCCGGGAGCTCCGGGAGAAATCGGATGTTCCGGTGATCATGCTCACCAGCAGGGACGGGGATGTGGAGGAGATCTTAAGCCGCAGCGCCGGGGCGGATGATTATATTACAAAGCCCTATAATCCGACGCTTCTGCTCCTTCGGATCGAGTCGGTGCTTCGCCGTGCATCCGGTCAGCCCAAAGAGGAAGAACTGACATACCGGGGGCTGAAGATCAGTCTGCCCCGGAGTTCAATCATACGGGATGGGGACGAGATCGTTCTCTCCCACAATGAAATGACGATTCTGCACTGCCTTCTGAAGAACAGGGGACGGATCGTATCCAGGGATGAGCTGATGGATTATCTGTGGGATTTCAGTGAATTTGTGGACGACAATACGCTCACGGTGAATATCAACCGGCTGAGGAAGCGCCTGGCTTCCATCGGTCTGGAGGATGTGATTGAGACAAGGAGAAAGCAGGGGTATATGCTGGTATGACATTCGGAGAATACTTGAGAGATCATGTGTACCATATTCTGATCTGGCTTCTCATGACTGCGGTGACGGAGGGGGTGCTGCTGCTTTTCGGCAGCATCCCGGCTCTGTCTGTTTTTGTTCTGGGGATTCTTCTGTGCGGGGGCGCCGGGATACTGGCGTATGATTTTCTGCGGAAAGCGGCATTTTATAATGATATGGCGGAGAAAATGGAACACCTGAAAGAAAAATACCTTTTTGCGGAGATGCAGGAGGAGCCCCGTTTCCTGGAGGGGAAGATCTGGCACAGGAACCTGGAGGATATATCCAAGTCCATGAACGATGAGATTGCGCGGCATGAACGGGTGAGTTCGGAATTTAAGGAATATACGGAGCGGTGGATCCATGAGATCAAGATCCCCATAGCCAGCGCCAAACTGATCCTCCATAACAGCCGTGGTGAGAGCCGCGTCAGTGACGAATCCGGGGAGAACAGCCGGAGGCTCAAAGAACAGATCGGGAGGATCGAGAGCGATGTGGAGAAGGTGCTCTATTATATCCGGAGCGAAGTCCCGCGAAACGATTACCGGATCGGGGAACATACTCTGCGGGAGATCGTCCGGGAGGCGGTAAGAGAGAACAAGGACAGCCTGATTCTCAACCGTTTTTCCGTGCAGATGGAGATCGGGGAGGAGAAAGTGTACACAGACCGGAAATGGCTGGTTTTCATGCTCGGACAGATGATCAGCAATTCCGTGAAATATGCCCGGGAAGAGAAGCATGGTGATTTTCCGGGAAGCGGAAAATCGGATACGGGCAGGGTAATCCGCTTCCGTGCGGAAACAAAAGCGGACCGCATCCGGCTTTTTGTGGAGGACAACGGCATCGGGATCAGCACCGGGGACCTGCCCCGGATCTTTGACAAGTCATTTACCGGAGAAAACGGCAGAAAAACCGCTGCCTCCACAGGCATGGGGCTCTACATCTGCCGGAAACTCTGCACAGAGATGGGACACTGCATCGGCGCAGAGTCTGAACCGGGCGCAGGGACACGGATTATCGTAGAGTTCGGAACCGTGCGTCTGTGAGAAAACTTACAGGATTGTAAGTTTAAGTCAGGAGGATCGATGTTGCGCGCTTACAGGATTCCGTATACTTAAGGTGAAAATACTACTGTCATGAAAGGACGGATATTATAATGAGTGAACTGTTAAAGATTGAACACCTTGTCAAGTATTACGGAAACCGGTCCAGCCTGACCAAAGCGCTGAACGATATTTCGTTTTCCGTGGAGAAAGGAGAATTTACTGCAATAATGGGGGCTTCCGGATCCGGCAAGACGACTCTGTTAAACTGCATCTCCACGATCGACCGGCCGACAGCCGGGCAGATCTATATTGACGGAATCTGTACGTCGGACTTAAAGCGCAATGCACTGGCGGATTTCAGAAGGGACCGGTTGGGATTTATTTTCCAGGACTTTAACCTGCTGGATACGCTGACAGCATTTGACAACATCGCCCTGGCACTGCAGATCCAGAAATGTGATCCCAAAAAGATCCGGGGAAAGGTGGAACAGGCGGCCGACAGGCTCGGCATCCGGGAAGTGCTGGACAAATACCCCTACCAGATGTCCGGCGGGCAGAAGCAGCGCACCGCGGCGGCGAGGGCAGTCATTACCGGTCCTTCCATTATTCTTGCGGATGAGCCGACCGGGGCGCTGGATTCCCGCAATTCCCGTACACTTCTTGAGAGCCTGCGGGCGCTGAACGAGGAGGAGCACGCCACCATCCTTATGGTGACCCACGACAGTTTTGCGGCGAGCTACGCGTCAAGAGTGCTGTTCATGAAAGATGGGGAAATCTTCAATGAACTGCGCCGGGGCAAAGAGGAGCGGAGAGCCTTCTTCGACAGCATTATGGATGTTGTCTCTCTGATGGGAGGTGACCTGAATTATGCTGTTTAGGATTTCCATGAAAAATCTGAAGAAGAGCATCCGGGATTACTCCATCTATTTCTTTACCCTGATTCTGGGCGTCTGCATTTTCTATGTGTTTAATGCAGTAGATTCCCAGACAGCGCTGATGGATCTCTCGAAAAAGCGTTCGGATATGGTAGATATTCTTGTGACAGTTCTGTCTGCCATGAGTGTGGTCGTCTCCTGTATCCTGGGATTCCTCATCGTGTACGCCAGCCGTTTCCTGCTGCGGAAGAGAAAGAAGGAGTTCGGCCTGTATCTGACTCTGGGTATGAAAAAGTCGGACATTGCCAGGATCCTTCTCACAGAGACGGCGGTGATCGGGCTGATCTCCCTTGCTGTCGGTCTGCTGGCGGGTGTGGGGCTGTCCCAGTTTATGTCCCTTTTTGTGGCAAATCTCTTCCAGGCTGACATGACCGGTTTCGTCTTTACTTTATCGGTTCCCACCCTGCTGAAAACAGTGGGATATTTCGCTATTATTTACGTGGTGGTGATCGTGATGAACACCATTGTGGTCATGCGTTCCCAGATCATCGACCTGTATGTGGGAGCGAGGAAAAAAGAGAAAATGCATCTGAAGAATCCCTGGGTCTGCCTGGCGGTATTTCTCTTTGCCTGCGTGATACTGGGCATAGCTTACTATAATGTGACTGCAAACGAGGCGAACATGACGAGCGAGGCGCTTGTGATGGTGCAGATCGTCCTGGGAATCATCGGGACGTTCCTGGTGTTCTGGTCGGTGTCGGGATTTGCCATCAATGTACTGAAAAAGATCCCCGGCATCTATCACCGGCGGCTGAACTCCTTCATTATCAGCGAGACGGGAAGCCAGATCAATACATTTGTGGCGGCTGCCTCGATCATCTGCCTGCTTCTGTTCGTCACGATCTGCCTGCTCTCGTCCGCATTTACGCTGAAGTCATACCGGGAGGGCAGGATCGACCGGCTGGCCCCCATTGATGTGTCCATGAGCCGGAATATGACCGGGGAAAGCGATGATGAAAGCGCCGGGGAAAGTACGGCAGATGTGAAAAACCAGCCGGACGGGAAAACGGTGGCAGATGTGCTTGCAGAGAAGGAATTTGATATGAACTCTTTGGACATTCTTGAAGAGTTTGTCGCTTATAAGACAGAGACCGTGACAAACCAGACTGTCATGGGAAGCTATATGGAAAGCCTTCTGGAAGCGGATTCTTCCTTCCGGTATATGGCGGCGGAAGAGATTGAGATGATCCGGGTCGGCGATTATAACCGGGCGGCGCAGATCTACGGGTTCGATCCGGTCAGCCTGGGCGAAAATGAATATGCCATAAGCTGTGATTACCCCAACATGGTGAAATTCTTCCAGTACGGCCTGGCTGTAAATGATACGATAGAAGTGAAAGGACGGACCCTGACCGCAGCGGAGGATACCTGTCTGGACGGATTCCTCATGATGAACTATTCCGAGTCCAACATGGGAATTATCGTTGTGCCGGATGACATTCCCTTTGAGGAAAATGATGCGGCAAAGAGCTATCTTCTGGCAGATTATTCCGGAGGTTATGATACGAAAGAATTCCGTTCCTATATGGATGACGGGGCGTTTAACAGACAGGTAAACAGTGATGCGGAGGATGGAAAAAGGGTGATTTCCAGTACCCGGTCATATATTGCAGACGACAATATCGGCTCCAGCGGCCTGGTGGTATTCCTTGCCCTTTACCTGGGATTCGTGTTCATTATCAGCGGCGCCGCAATCCTGGCATTAAAAGAAATGTCGGATGCCATTGACAGCCGGGAAAAATACAGAATACTCCGGGAGCTGGGCGTGGGAGACCGGGAGCGGAACCGGGCGCTGTTTATCCAGATGGGCGTGTTTTTCGGACTTCCGCTGATCCTGGCTGTAATCCACTCTGTATTCGGCATCCAGGTCTGCAACAACATGATGACCATCAGTGATTCCGGAAGCATCTCGGTATCTCTGGTAGTCACGGCGCTGCTGATCGTGGCGGTGTACGGCGGATATTTCCTGCTGTCGTACCTGTGCTGCAGAAGAGTGGTCGGGGAGTAAATCTGACAGGAAATTCAGAATTTACGGAGGTGACAGTAATGGATTTCAGGAAAACATTTGACAGGATCCCGGAAAGATTCGAGAAATACAGACCGAGATACTGCGATGAATTATTTCATGAACTGACAGAAAGATGCGTATGATCTTGTCTATTCCGCGGCAACGATACCGTTGTATCTTGTGCAAAAGCCGGTATGGAAGATAAATGGCGGGTGTGGTAGAATGGAATTAAATCTGAAAGAAAAGAAAGGCGGTGGCGTGTGTGAATTATCTGAATACCGGAATCCCCATCGTACGATATCAGAAAACCTGTACACAGATCCCTTATGTGGATAAAAGCGGCATGATTGAACTGCTGAACCAGAAAATAGGAATCAATGACTGTTATGTCTGTGTGACCCGTCCCCGCAGATTCGGGAAGACGGTGAATGCCAATATGCTCGGAGCGTACTATACGAAGGGCTATGATACAGCGGAACTGTTTCAGAACAGACAGATTGCCGCTGCGCCGTCGTTTGCTGACCACCTGAACCGACATAACGTCATATATATTGATTTCAGTCGAAGACCGGATCTGTGCGAGGATTACCACACTTATATTTCAAGTATCAGGGAATGTTTTATTGAAGACCTGACAGAGTGCTATCCGTTTCTGAAAGAAAAGAAATATGACAGTATCAGCAGAATGTTGTGGGATACAAAAGAATCTTTCATTTTTATTATGGATGAATGGGATTCGATTTTTTATGAGGAATATATGTCGGAAAGGGACAAAAATGCTTATCTCGGATTTCTGAAGAATCTGCTGAAAGATCAGCCTTATGTGGATCTGGCATATATGACAGGCGTGCTTCCGATTGCAAAATATTCGAGCGGCTCTGAACTGAATATGTTTGCCGAATACAATTTTATCAATGATAATATATTTGACAGATATTTTGGTTTCAGTGAAAGTGAAGTAAAGGGGGTATGCCTGAATTACTGGACTGAGACGGGACCGATGAATGAGGTGGCAGAATGTGTAGAAAATAATGCTGCAGAGGTCAGGGAAGATGTTGTAAAGATGGTATCAGGGATACCGGTCCGGGTTGAGCTGACCGGATACAGTGCATTACAGCCAAGCATGAAGACAAGGGATGAAATACTTTCAGCGATGGTTGTCTATGGATTTCTTTCTTAATCATAACGGATATCTGCAAATACCGAATCTGGAACTGATGGAGAAATTTCAGCAGGTTCTTACACGGTCGAGCATGGGTGAAATACGGGAAATCGTGGAATCTTCCAGAAATATGCTGCAGGCGACATTATCCGGGGATGAAGGAAAAGTTGCATCTTTTCTCGAAGAAGTGCACGACAGAGAGATCCCGTTTCTGGAATACAATGATAAGACTCATCACTGCAGAATAGAAAAATTATAAATGGGTCATGAAAAAATAATGGTGTGAAAGAGAGAAGTTGTATTGCTTTAAAGTTCTAAAAACAATACAACTTCTTATTTTTTTATAAAATGTGACTTTGGTATTTATCAATACTGCGAATTGTTATTAAAGTTGTATTGTTGTATAGTTATAACAGGCAGAAATATCTGTCTGTAATTTAGTATGTTAGGGAAGAACCTGTACCGGGAAAGGAGGCAGAAGCTCATGAAGAAAGACTCTGGCGGACCGGCAGAGAGAGCCGGCAGATCACAGAAAAAATATGAGACAATCGTATCCTGGGTCCATGCACAGCTTGACAGCGGAAGTCTTGTCTGCGGCAGCAGGCTCCCCTCGGAAAAGGATCTGATGGAACAGTTTCAGGTGAGCAGGCAGACGGTCCGGCGTGCTCTGGAAGAGCTTGCATCTGCCGGAATTACGGAGAGCCGCCGGGGAAGCGGCACATATATTGCCGTGAACCGCCGGAAGAAGCCGGGAGATACCGTTCGTATCGCGGTGATGCTGACCCATGTGGATACCTACATTTTCCCTGCGATCGTAAAGGGGATTGAGTCTGTGCTCTCGGGAAAAGGGTGTATGCTTCAGATCTCCATGACGGACAATGCAGTGGAGAAGGAACGCATGCTTCTGAAAGATTTCATCCGCGGGCAGACGGTGGACGGGCTCATCGCCGAGCCGGTAAAAAGCGGTCTTCCGAATCCCAATCTTGAGCTCTACAAAGAGCTGGAAAACGCGGGAATTCCGGTTCTGTTTATCAACAGTTTTTACCGGGACATTGACATCCCCCACGTCAGCCTGGACGACAGGGCAGCAGGATATGCGGCGGCAAAGCATCTGCTGGACTGCGGGCACAGAAAGATCGGCGGGATCTTTAAATCCGATGACGGGCAGGGGCATCTGCGGTACGCGGGATATACCCGGGCGCTGATGGAACAGGATATCCGGGTGAGAGGCGGAAAGATCATCTGGATCGATTCTGATGAGATCCGGGAGATGGAAGAGGAGAGCGCCCGCATTATAAAAAGACTGAAGGAATGTACAGCCTGTGTCTGCTATAATGACGAGATCGCCTACCGGCTGGTGGGAATTCTGCAGAGTGCGGGGATTGCAGTCCCGGGGGATATTTCCGTGGTGGGAATTGACAATTCCAGTCTGGCACAGTTCGGTCCGGTACCCCTTACTTCCATCGAAAATCCGGCGGAAGAGCTGGGAAGGGCTGCCGCGGAGCTGATGGTGCAGAAGATACGGGGAGAAGGAGAGCTTGCAACACGGGAATTCCAGCCCCGGCTTGTCATGAGAAATTCCGTCAGAGTATGGAGTGAGCTGTTGTAGAAGAAATTACAGAATAAAGCAGAAAAGAGAGGAGAAGATCACAATGTTAGAAGCACTGAAAAAAGAAGTTTACGAGGCAAATATGCTGCTTCCCAAATATAATCTTGTGACATTTACATGGGGAAATGTCAGCGGAATCGACCGGGAGAGCGGTCTCTTTGTCATCAAGCCGAGCGGAGTAGAGTACGATCTGCTTACTCCCGACGACATGGTTGTGGTAGATCTGGAAGGAAACAAAGTGGAGGGAAGATATAATCCTTCTTCTGACACGCCGACCCATGTGGTGCTGTACAACCGTTTCCCGAACATCGGGGGAATCGTACACACCCACTCACCCTGGGCGACAAGCTGGGCACAGGCGGGAAGAGACATCCCCTGCTACGGGACAACCCATGCGGATTACATTTACGGGGAGATTCCCTGTGTACGCAACCTTACAAAGGAAGAGATCGAGGAAGCCTATGAGAAAAACACAGGCGTTCTGATCGCTGATGAATTCGAGGCGAGGAAGAAGGACTACATTGCAGTTCCTGCCGTCCTGTGCAAGAACCACGGCGTATTTACCTGGGGCAAGGACGCCCACGAAGCTGTTCACAACGCGGTGGTGGCAGAGGAAGTGGCAAAGATGGCGGCGCGTTGCGAGATGATCAATCCGGAGGTGAAGCCCGCACCGCAGGAACTGCAGGATAAGCATTACTACAGGAAACACGGAGCAAACGCATACTACGGACAGAAATAAGGAGGATTTTAGAGATGTTGAAAAGAAAAGATTACAAATTCTGGTTTTGTACGGGATCGCAGGATCTTTACGGGGATGAGTGTCTGGCGCATGTGGCGGAGCATGCGAAGATCATTGTGGAGAAATTAAATGAGTCGGGGGTTCTGCCTTATGAAGTGGTGTGGAAACCGACGCTGATCACAAACGAGCTGATCCGCAGGACGTTCAACGAGGCGAATATGGATGAGAACTGCGCGGGCGTGATTACATGGATGCATACATTTTCTCCGGCGAAATCCTGGATCCTCGGACTGCAGGAATACAGAAAACCGCTTCTGCATCTGCACACACAGTTTAATATGGAGATCCCTTATGATACACTAGATATGGATTTCATGAATGAGAACCAGTCTGCCCACGGCGGCCGCGAGTTCGGCCACATTTTCACCCGCATGGGAATCGAGCGCAAGGTGGTTGTGGGACACTGGTCGGACGAAAATGTGCAGAAGAAGATCGCTTCCTGGATGCGCACTGCAGTGGGCGTGATCGAGAGCAGCCATGTCCGTGTCATGAGAGTGGCGGACAACATGAGAAATGTAGCTGTCACGGACGGCGACAAGGTGGAAGCACAGATTAAGTTCGGCTGGGAAGTAGACGCCTATCCGGTAAATGAGATCGCCGAGGCTGTAAATGATGTCAGCGCGGGAGAGGTAAATGCGCTTGTGGACGAGTACTATGATACGTACCAGATCCTTCTGGAGGGCAGGGATCCGGAAGAGTTTAAGAGACATGTTGCTGTCCAGGCACAGATCGAGATCGGATTTGAGCGGTTCCTGGAAGAGAAAAACTACCAGGCGATTGTCACTCATTTCGGGGATCTTGGAAGCTTAAAGCAGCTCCCGGGACTTGCCATGCAGAGACTGATGCAGAAGGGCTACGGATTCGGTGCGGAAGGAGACTGGAAGACGGCAGCCATGGTGCGCATTATGAAGATTATGACAGAAGGAATGAAGGATGCAAAGGGTACCTCTTTCATGGAGGATTATACATACAACCTTGTGCCGGGCAGGGAAGGAATTCTTGAGGCGCATATGCTTGAGGTGTGTCCGACGATCGCGGACGGCCCTGTCAGCATCAAGGTTCAGACGCTGTCCATGGGCGACAGGGAAGATCCGGCGAGACTGGTATTTACATCGAAAGAAGGTCCTGCCATCGCCACATCCCTGATCGACCTGGGAGACCGGTTCCGCCTGATTATCAATAATGTGAACTGCAAAAAGACAGAAAAACCGATGCCGAAACTTCCGGTAGCAACTGCATTCTGGACGCCGGAACCGAACCTGCAGACCGGCGCGGAGGCGTGGATTCTCTGCGGAGGCGCCCACCACACCGCGTTTTCCTATGACCTGACTGCAGAGCAGATGGGAGACTGGGCGGCAATGATGGGAATCGAGGCTGTTTATATTGACAAGGATACGACGATCCGGAACCTGAAGAATGAGCTGAGATGGAATGATGTTGCATACAGAAAATAGTGAACCGAGAAGGAATGATATTTCACACAGAAAACTGTGAATCGAGAAGGAGGTTAATGGAATGCGTGAAAAAAATCAGATCAGAGAAGCAATCCAAAGCGGTAAGACGATTCTGGGAATCGAACTTGGCTCCACGAGAATCAAGGCCGTGCTGATCGACGAGGACAGATCCCCGGTTGCGGCGGGCAGTTTTGAGTGGGAAAACCAGTATGTGGATCATATCTGGACCTATTCCCTGGAGGATGTATGGAAAGGCCTTCAGAGCTGCTACCGGGATCTTGCGGAAAATGTGGAAAAGGAGTACGGCGTGAAACTGACCCGGCTTGCGGCAGCCGGAATAAGCGCCATGATGCACGGCTATCTGGCGTTTGACGAAAACGATACCCTGCTTGTTCCGTTCCGCACATGGAGGAACACGATCACCGGCGAGGCTGCGGCAAAACTTTCTGCCCTGTTCAACTATAATATCCCTCAGCGCTGGAGTATTGCGCACCTGTATCAGGCCATTTTAAACGGAGAGGAACATGTGGACAGAGTCCGCTTTATCACAACGCTTGCCGGGTATGTACACTGGAAGCTGACCGGGCAGAAAGTAATCGGAAACGGAGACGCTTCCGGAATGTTCCCCATCGATCCTGCAACAAAAGACTACAACGCCAGGATGATCGGACAGTTCGAAGAGCTGGTTGCAGAAAAAGGATTTTCCTGGAAACTCAGGGACATTCTGCCGAAGTCGCTTCTGGCAGGAGAAGACGTAGGAACGCTGACAGAGGAGGGGGCAAAACTTCTTGACCCCAGCGGGAATCTGGAAGCGGGAATCCCCATGTGTCCGCCCGAAGGTGACGCCGGAACAGGAATGGCAGCGACAAACAGTGTGGCGGTCCGCACAGGAAACGTGTCTGCGGGAACCAGTGTATTTGCCATGGCGGTACTGGAAAAGGAACTGACGAAACCGTATGAGGAAATTGATCTTGTGACTACTCCTGCAGGAGATCCTGTGGCCATGGTCCACTGCAACAACTGTACATCCGATCTGAATGCCTGGGTCGGCCTGTTCAAAGAGTTTGCCGACTGCATGGGAATGGACGCAGATATGAACAGGATCTTCGGAACTCTCTACAACAAGGCGCTGGAAGGCGATGCCGACTGCGGCGGGCTTCTGGCATACAACTATTTCTCCGGAGAGCCGGTAACCGGATTCGACGAGGGCAGACCGCTCTTTGTCCGCTCTGCGGAGAGCCGGTTTAACCTGGCGAATTTCATGAGGGTTCACCTGTATACCTCCCTGGGAGCGCTGACTTCGGGTATGGATATCCTTCTGAAAAAGGAGAATATCAAACTGGACAAAATGATGGGACACGGCGGTCTCTTCAAGACGAAAGGCGTGGGCCAGCGGATCCTCGCCGGAGCCATCAACACGCCGGTCTGCGTCATGGAGACGGCAGGAGAGGGCGGCGCCTGGGGAATCGCGCTTCTGGCAGATTACATGGTCAGCCGGGATGAGGGCGAATCTCTTACGGATTTCCTCGCCAATAAAGTATTCGCAGGCACCGCAGGAGAGGAGATGGATCCTGTGGAAGCAGATGTAAAGGGATACGAGGCATTTATGGAGAGATATAAGAAAGGGCTGGCTGTGGAGAGAGCAGCAGTGGAGAGCGGAATATAAAAATAAAGGGCATACTGCATGAGAAAAATAAATTCCCATGCAGCATGCCCTTTTCATGTCATCTTTTATTCACACAGTTCTCCAAGGGGCCGGATCTGATATCCCATTTCTTCCCATTTCGTCAGCAGTTCATCCAGGATTTCCGCGTTGGTGGAAGATGTGCTGTGGAGCAGGACGATGGCGCCGGGATGGATCCTGCCGAGCAGTTTGTCGAAAGCTTCCTCCTTTGAAGGCTGGTCATCCTGGTACCAGTCCACATAGGCAAGACTCCAGAAAAAGGTTGTGTAACCCAGTTCCTGTGCCATTTTCAGGTTTTCTTCACTGTATTTTCCCTGGGGCGGGCGGTAGAATTTCGTCATTTCCTGACCGGTGGCCTCTCTGTAGGTGTTTTCTACATATTCCAGCTCTTTTTTGAAGGATTCCATGGTTGAGATCTGCGACATGTCCGGGTGATGCCAGGTGTGGTTCCCGACAGTGTGTCCTTCTTCCGCCATTCTCCGGATCAGTTCCGGTTCCGAATCTATGTAGGTTCCTACCACAAAAAAGGTGGCGGATACATTGTGCTTCTTCAGTGCATCCAGAATGGGGGCTGTATTTCCGTTTTCATATCCCGCATCAAAAGTAAGATAGATCACTTTCTCATCGGTATCTGCCGCATAATATGCATTGTACTGCGCCAGTTCGGTGGAGGTGGCGTTCCCCACCGGGGGCTGCCCCTCCTCCTGAAAGCTCAGACCCCAGTTTCCTTCAGCGGAGACGGGAAGGGCGTCGTCAGAACCTTCCCCGTCCAGATAAAAGTGTTTCACCGTAAATCCGGCAGTGGCGCCCAGGGCGTACACGGCGATGAAAAAGAGCAGGAGATGGGCGGCCCTGGCAGTCAGAATATGATTTTTCAGAAGGGAGAGGGTTCTGGGCAGCAGGACTTGTTTGAGAAAATGTTTCATGATGTTGTCACCGGAAGAACGTTTGTAAACAGTATATGCGGGAGGAAGAGGGAAAATGTTATTTTCCGGTTATTCCCGTCCACCCGTACAATGGCCAGACTGAAAACCATCTCATAATGCTCAGCCCCATTTGCGCCAGAACCAGCGGAACAGCCAATAATAGCAGCGCTAAAAACAGTGTTTGAAAATAATTTTTTCTCCATTTGGATATGAACAGCACCACAGCACAGATCAGCCCCGTCGATATAAGCTGGCTGAAGACTGTCAGTGTTAAAAACAGTAAAATCGGCAGATTGACAGGAAAGTTCTGGTATTGCGGAATGCTCTGTATTCCTGCCCGGATCTCACCCATGGGATAGACAGATGAAATCGCCAGACCGCGGAAGAACCAGGGAAGCAGCGTAATCCCTGCGCAAGTAACGCTGCACACCATCCATTTATGCCTGACGACCTGTTTTTGTCCCAGCTTCGTCGCAGAAAGAAGGCCCCAGAGTCCTTTGCTGTCTTCCATTGCCATAACATTTGCAAAAGCGAAACAGAAGCATAACGAAAGCAGAAGAAGATTTGTCAGCAGATCGTCGTCCATCTGACCCAGGAGATAGAGGTATCCTGTATCGTAGATAAATACACCGCCATCTGACAGAATCCGTTCATATTGCGTCTGAACCCGCTGAAACCATGGATAGAAAGCTAACTCGCTGTACCATGGTTCTTTCATGCTGTCACCGGTACTTTCACTGATATTTCCGTCCGCTGCCATTTGATCAATTCGCTCAATCTGGGCAAATGCCTCATCATAGCGGGACTGTTCTGCCTTTATGCGGGCTTCCTTTTCCACGGTAAGCTCACCCTCTAAAGAGAGCATCATACTCTGATAGTACTGCTCGCCGGCTGAAGGGGTGTAGTTCTTCCCAAGCGTGTCCCATCCCAGAAGGACGGCAAAGGCCAGCAGAATCAGAAGCCCGCGGCTGGCAATGAGAATTTTATATCCTTCATGCCGAAACAAACTGTTGTGCGGATGAAATGGCAAACGGAAATGTCCCGATGTCTGTTTGATACTCAGCCGGTTTCCATATCGGAACAGCAGCAGAACGGCTGCAAAGCCTGCGGAAAGCAAAAGGACCAGTAATACCAGAACACAGCTTGTGCGGCTGAATGGGAATCCCATGATATTCAGGTTGAGATAAGTCCCGAATAAGGCATCCGTCCGAAGCATGCTGAAGTAGGAAAGATGTTTCAGCAGATTCAGATGCGAATAGGACGGAATGAAAGTATATAAAATCCAGTTCAGGCCTAAAAAGGCAATTCCCACAAGCGTTGGCGTAAAACTGTGGGCGCTGTAAACTGCACAGGCAGTCAGCAGTAATCCCAGGAGAAATACCACGCCGATCTTTGTGATCAGACATAGGACCAGAAATGCCGCTAAAGAAATCGGGAAACTGCTTTCCATATAGGGAGCCAGGGATTGAAGGGATGCAGATAAATTTCCTATCCCGGCCATTCTGCCGGCATAAATCAAATTGGAACCATAAAGCAGCAGGCAAACTGCTGCGTCATGGATCAGTACGGCAATCATTTTCGCCGCCATATCCGCCCATATTCCCCGTCTGGTGGAACGGGTAACAGTAAATAACCCCTTCTCCTTTTCGTCTGTTATGAGCTGGCCGACGAATAGAAAGACAGAAAGAAGCAGCAACAGGTCGGTTGCCTGACTGTCCACTGCCATTGTAATCCCTTTCGATGGAAACCAGCAGATATTTTCTGAGGACAGCCCTGCATGGTCTGCGGCACTTTTTGCAATATTACGGCTTCCGAAATTTTCTTCCGATGCAGATGATTGAAAAATGGATATTTCCCCAAGTTGACTGCTGTTTTTTTGTACAGAAGCCAGATAGTCGTCATAGCCGGACACAGCAGAAATTTCTTCATACAGTTCGTCAGGCAGAGCGGACTCCTGACATTCTTTTCGATCACGGATAAAGTCAAGCTTTTCTTGTTCTGTCATGCCGGAGATATCCCGGCAGACAGCTTTGTAGGCGGAAAGCGTCGGCTCGTCCTCTGCGGGCCGGTTTAAATACCAGAGGAGGAAGACATTCAGAAAGAGCAGCAACACCATGAGGCTTAGAAAACTCCCTTTCCGCCAGATCTTTTGCAGTTCAAACCGTATGAGTGCCGTCATTTTCTTCCTCCTCTCCAAATACCTGCAGACAGACCTGTTCCAGGTTCTTCACATCTCCGTGCTTTTTACAGAGACCTGATACGGTATCGTGGTCCACAATCTTTCCCTCCCGGAGAAGGATAATCTCTTTCGCAATCGATTCAATATCGGAAATCACATGGGTTGATACCAGGATGATTTTGTCCCCGGAAATGCTGCGGATATTTTCCCGGATTCTCACCCGCTCTTTTGGATCTAATCCGGCAGTAGGCTCATCCAGAACGACCAGATGCGGATCGCCTAAAATAGCCTGAGCAACCAGGATGCGCTGCTTCATTCCGCCCGACCAGGTGCCAATGGGCCGGCAGGCTTTTTCTGTCAGATTTACATAGTCAAGAACCCTCCGGATTTCACCTCTCTGTTCTTTCTTCGGGATGCCTTTCAAGGCAGCCATGTAAGAGAGAAAACGAATTCCGGTAAAAGTATCATAAAGTCCCTGCTGCTGGGGAGCATATCCCAGCAGACTTCGATAGGATGCGCCCATTTCACGGGCATTTTCCCCATTCCAAAGTACCGTACCGGAAGTGGGTTTCAAATTGCCGGTGATGATATTCATCAATGTTGACTTTCCTGCTCCGTTTGGTCCGAGCAGACCGTAAATGCCGTTCTCCAATGTCAGAGATACATGATCCAGTGCCTGTCTGGCGCCATAATACTTTGTAATGTTCTGCAATTCCAGCATCTCTAAATTCCCTCCCCAACCATTTGGATTGGTGTGTAGTCCGGCACACTGTTCAGAAGATCATCCATAGAAATCAAGCCGTATTGATACCGGGTAATATCATAGGAGTTGTCTCCCAAAGGGGTATATTCATAGTCGTATACCACCAATGCACGGTCTCCTGTCATAGCTATCAGATCCAGCCGCCATCCCAGGGCCTGGTTGGTCAGACTACAGTGTGTGATTTCTCCGTTGTCCACATTTACCAGGTAATATCCGTAATCTGCTGTCAGATCATGGCTGGTACAGCACAGATAATTTCCCAGCGTGCCATACAGATAATTGTTTTCCAGACTGCACAAAGTGCTTTTTTCTCCTGTGGCAAGATCAATTTTCACAATGTCCTGGCTTGACTCATTAGAGGCATACAGACATCCACTCAAGACAGCTTCAGAGGAGGAATTTCCTCCGGCCGACTGAGAATACACCTGCGTTTTTTCCCCGGTAGAAAGTTCCAGAGAAGCATAGACAATCTGGCTGTTTTTCAGGAGATCCAGATAGCTGTTTTCATCCAGAGCGGCAGCTTCTTCCTCCGTCATACCATCGGGGTACTGATATGCTTTCAATATAACTTTATCATCTGATGAACCGATGATTTCCCAGTTCAGACCATCGCCAAAATCCAGAGAGCAGACGGATCTGGCCTCGCCACTGTCCGGATCCAGACAGATAAGCTGCCGGTCAGATGTTGTGGTATAGGTACCAGAACCAGAATCACTTGCGCCCAGTTTCTTTGTAACAAAATATAAGCCGCTGTCACTCCCCAGAGCTGCATCCTCCACTGTGGCATCGGCGTCAAAACTGTAAATACGCTCCCGTCCGGAACCGTCCAGATTCATACGATATAACTCAGCCGGATCTGCTTCAATACTGGCAGATCCGGAATCTCCAAGAATATTGAGGATGGTAGAGCCACTGGTATCCGGAGAACGGTCAAGGAAATACAGGTATCCATCCCAGATAAAAATCCGGCCATCCGAAGACGCTCCGGCCAGGACGGAAGTACAGTCTTCTGTGTCGTGCCGACAGCTGCTGTCGCTGCAAAGGTATACCTCCTGACAGGTGGCATAATCCATATACATCAGATGAGGGGCATAACTGCCATCCGCAAGGGGCGAATCTTCTTCCGTCAGGTAATAAAAACCGTCCTTTGTACTGCAATAACGATTGAACAGCCCCGTCCGGTGAATGAGCGACGTCAGACCGCCTTCCGGAGCAGTTCCATCCGATGCCTGCGTATTTTGATTATCCTGATCTCCTGTACTGCTGTACTCGTTTCCTTGGCTGATGTTCTGATCAGAGTTACCGCTACCGCAGGCAGAAAGGTTACAGATGACCAGGCCGGCCAGCAATAATGCAATCCATTTGTTGTGCATAAAAAAGACCTCCTTGTATGATTGCCGTAAACACAGCTTTTTGAATACAAGGAGATCTTAATGGGAAAAGGTCAGATTTTGGTCAAGATAAGAGGACAAATTTTATGACAGCGCCGCCCCGGTCGGAGTTTGACAAGGTCAGCTGTCCGCCGTGTTTCCGGCAGAGAACCCGGCAGATGGACAGTCCCATGCCAAGATGATTTTTGTCATCGCTTCCCATATAGGCATAACTGTCCCTGCTGTCTAAAACCTTTTGGGGAAATCCCGGTCCGTCATCGGATACTGTGACTGTTAAAAGCCCCTGACAATAAGAAAATTGAACCTTTATTTTTCGGTTGGCAAATCGAACGGCATTGCTGATGAGGTTTTCTAAAATGCGGTACAGGATCTTGGCGTCCAGATTTAATTCTTTCTCATCAACCGTATTTTCCCAATCCAATTCTAAATGCTTTTCTTCTGTCAATAAACTTAAATCTTCGCACATATCGGACGAAAGCAAAGCGAAATCCACTGGCTGAACCTGCACTTCCAGTTCCTCCAGACGGCTGATGGCTCGGAGAGAATCTGTATATCGTTCCAGCCGCTGCGAAGTATGAAGAATATTCGCAGCCACAGAAGACATTTTTTCTCTGCTGATCTTATCGCCGGAGAGACTGAGCTGAAGATACTGGGCGTATCCCTGAATAATGGCGATGGGATTTCTCAGATCATGAGCTACAGAGTCCTGGAGACGCCTGCGTTCTTCCAGCATATCCCACAGCTTTTGATTGTTTTCTTTCAGGATCTGCCTCATTTGCTCAAAAGAAGCGCACAGCGCGCCCATCTCATCTGGGCAGGGATAAGAAATCTGAAAATCCAGGTTTTGATCCGCAATCTGTTTTGTGGCCGAGGACAACAGCAGGATAGGTGTTTTCAGCTTTCTCCGGTAAAATAAAAGGCCGCAGAGAAGGATTCCTGCCAGGGAAAAAAGTACCGGTAAGGCAATCATGCCGATCCGGTTGGCCTGATAAACAAGCTGCCGTCTGGGGGAAAGGGCGGTAAAACTGTTTTCTATTTTTGTTACAGAGTATTTTACATTCTGCCCGTCAGACGAAATACTGCTTTCCTCATCTTCCATGGAAATCATAGAAGGAATTTCCTTCAACACATCATTCAGGGGCATCGGGACCGTAGTTGTTGTCTCGTTTCCTTCGGAATCGCTTCGCTGGATTGTGAGATAGACCAGATCGGAGTCCGGCAATAAAGTTTTCTGCAGCGTTACACAGCCCCAGATTGTCAGAACGGACAGGACTGCTGCAATTACCAGTGTAGTCAGTACATACAGGATAAAGGAACTGCGAAGTCCGCGGAATTTTATTGTTTCCATCGATAGCCAACCCCCCAGACAGTTTCAATATAGTCCTTTCCGGTCACACTTTGCAGTTTCTGACGGATTTTACGGATATGTTCTTTCACTACGCCGCTGTCCCCGGAAGCATCCAGCCCCCACACGGCTTCATAGATCCGTTCCCGGTCAAAGACCTGCCCGGCATGGGTCAGAAGAAGCTCCAGAATATCAAATTCCCTCTTTGAAAATTCGATTTCTGTCCCCTTAAAATGCACTGTGCGGCGGGAAAGATTTACCAGAAGTTCCCGGGAGGCCAGCAATCGTGAAGAATCATGTGTACGTGCTTCTCTCCGCAGGTGAGCAGAAATTCTGGCTGCAACTTCCGGAAGACTGAACGGTTTGGTAATATAATCATCGCCGCCGATGAGCAAACCGTTAATTTTATCCTGTTCTGCATCCCGTGCAGTAAGGAAGAGGATGGGGCAGGTGACTTCATCCCGTATGGTTCTGCAAAGTTCCAGACCATTCATACCCGGCATATTGATATCCAGCAGGATCAGGTCCGGAGATTCTTTCAGTTTTTCCATGGCCTGTACACTGTCGGCAGCTGTAAGAGGCAGATATCCCATCTCACCCAGATAGTCGGCCAGAAGCCCGGTCAGCATCGGTTCGTCATCTACGATCAAAATTTTGTATTGCATGAGCAGGACCATCCTTTCGCTGTTTATTTTTTATTATCTCCTGTAAAAGTCAAAATTCAGTCAAGGTGCTTTAAGAGAGAGCATGTTTCTGTGAGAGGACTGAAGACCTGTTTTAGTATACCATACCGGGAGGCCTGTGCTATAATCAAAAATAAGCCGGCAGGCTATCATTATGCGTGCCATAAAGTTATCCAATCAGACAGGTAGGAGGGTACAAAAATGAGCATATCTGACGCAATGAATGCACCAATGTGGATAATCTGGCTGCTTTTTCTTCTGTTCGCAGCACTGTCCGCGATGCTGTTGTCCGGACACGGCAGCTGGTTCATCCCCGGATATAACGTGGCAACAAAACAGGAACGAGAAAAATACAACAGAAAAAAACTCTTCCGAGCCTATGGAATCGGAATGTCGGTAATCGCCCTGGTACTCCTTATCATAGGACTCTTCTGTGATGTCCTCCCGGAAGAATCCATCTGCATATTTACAGCTATTATCCTGATCGACTGCATTATTCTGGGAATCGCCACCGAAACGGTCTGCAGAAACTAACCCCTCGCGTTTCACTCCCAAGCGAAAGCGTGGCCGCCGTGGCAATATCGTACATAACTGCCGGACAATTGCCGTGGAAAACATAGACATTTCCGGAAAAGAGTGCTAAAGTAAGAAAGGATTTTTTTCAGGAGAGGAAACCAGACCAATGGAACGATCAGTTTTATTTTTTGATATTGACGGAACCCTCTTAAGCGAGGTGACTCACGAGGTGCCCGAAAGTGCAGTGCGGGCGCTGAAGAAAGCGCAGAAGAACGGACATCTGCTGTTTATCAATACCGGGAGAACCGTGTGCAGTATTCCTTCGGAGATCAGAAGGATCGGGTTCGACGGATATATGTGCGGGTGCGGAACCTGTATGGTGTATGGGGATGAGATTGTATTTTCCAGTTCCATACCCGAAGACCGTGGAAACGAGATTATCCGGGAGGCCGCTGCGTGCGGGATCGGCTGTGTGGCGGAAGGCATGGAAGATGTCTATTTTCCGGAGCGTATGACCCGGTTCGACAGTCTGGAGATGTCCCGGAGGTATTTCCGGAGACGGGGCATGGGAATGGACCAGCCTCTTGAGCGTGGCGGATTTGCCGCGGACAAGTTTTTCGTCTACAGTGATTCCGAAAGCGATGTGAAGCGTTTCCTGGATTTTGTGGCAGCGGATATGGATATTATCGACCGGGGAGACGGTACGTTCGAGATTGTCCAGAAAGGATATTCCAAAGGAACTGCCTGCGGATACGTGCTGGACAGGTTCGGGATTCCTCTGGAGAGAGCCTATGTGTTCGGAGACAGCAGCAATGACCTGCCCATGTTTGAGTTCGCCATCCATGCGGTGGCGATGGGAAAACATTCTCCGGCTCTGGATCCTTATACGGAGTTTGTGACCAGAACAGTGGAGAAGGACGGAATCGAGCATGCGCTTGTGCATTACGGCCTGATCTGAAGAAAAAAGAATCGAAAAGGGCAGCCGGACAATGATAAGACATCAGGATTTTATGAGGTGAGAACAAGATGAAGATTTTTGTATACAATTACAGAGAATTTGACGAGGCGGAGTATTTTCAGAAGTTTGCAAAAGAATACGGAGTGGAACTGGGAATCTGCACGGATGCGCCCACCCTGGAAAATGCGCATCTGGCGGAAGGATACGAGTATGTCAGTATTATCACTTCCAGGATTGATGCGGATCTGATGAAGCAGTTTCACGAACTGGGAGTAAAGATGATCTCCACCCGTACTATCGGGTACGACCATGTGGATCTGGATGCGGCGAGAAAGTACGGAATCCATGTGAGCAATGTGTCCTACTCCCCGGAATGTGTGGCGGATTACACGGTGATGCTCATGCTCATGTCCATCCGTAAGATGAAGAGAATCATGCAGCGGGCAGAGATCAATGACTTCTCTCTCCCGGGAATCCAGGGACGGGAGATGCCGAACTTCACGGTGGGAGTGCTTGGGACCGGGAAGATCGGCAGGTCGGTGATCCGTGATCTCTCCGGGTTCGGATGCCGGATCTATGCTTATGACAAATACGAGAATGAGTCTGTGAAAGAACACGCGCAGTATGTGGATCTGGATACCATTTTCCGGGAGTGTGATATGATCACGCTTCACATGCCTCTGGGAGAGGAGAATTTTCATCTGCTCGATGAGAATGCCTTTGCAAAGATGAAGGATGGAGTGGTGATTATCAATACCGCCCGGGGCGGGCTGATTGACACGAAGGCGCTGATCAGTGCCATGGAATCCGGAAAAGTAGGGGCTGCGGGACTGGATGTGATTGAGGATGAGTTCGGAATGTATTATTATGATCTGAAATCCGATATGCTGAGCAAGAGAGATCTCTATATACTGAGAGGATTCCCGAATGTGGTTGTGACGCCTCATATGGCGTTTTACACGGATCAGGCAGTGAGCGATATGGTGAAACATTCCATCGAGAGCTGCATGTTCCGGGCGGAGGGAAAAGAAGATCCCTGGGAAGTACTGTAGGAAATGCTGACAGAGCAGAAATTATGACAGGATAAAATGTGAGGGAGCCGCCATACCAAAAGTTGCCCTTACGAGCCGAAACAAGGGCAACTTTTGGTATGGTAACAAAAGCCGATAGTGTCCTGATTGATTTGTGATTTCGTTTCTGTTCTGGCAGACTTTTTCTTATCCATCGTTAAAACCCCAGCTTGTGCAGCAGAGCAACTACATCAGCGGCTTTCAGAACCTTGCCCATAGCGACAACCTTTTCATTGACAACAAGGGCAGGCATACTCATAACCCCGTATTTCATTATTTTCTGCATATCGGTAATGTATTTGACCTCCAGGTCAAGTCCCATATCCTTTATCGCCTGCTTTGTGTATTCAAATTGTTCGTGACAGGATTTGCAACCTGTCCCTAACACTTTGATACAGCAGATTTCGCCCTCTTTCAAATCAGGACAGCAATCTTCTTCCTTTTTCTTTCCAAAGTTAAATAATGCCATAATGACAACCTCCTAAATTAAACAATTAAATATTGTATTGCGTTGAAAAGATAGCCTACAATAATAATA
>CBJMC01400__coassemble_614_pt1 | contig 61900 bp, 44 predicted proteins | sample CBJMC01400__metabat2_high_PE_029 | metagenome-assembled genome bin CBJMC01400 | reverse complement strand
TTACCGCGGCGAACAGTATATCCTGTAGCTCAAAATCTGGAGGGGAAATGCTTACAACGAGCGTGGTGAAAAACAACTGTCCGGGTATCTTGATCACTTCCATCTAAAGAAAGGATATATGCTGAGCTTTAATTTTAATAAGAACAAAGTTGTCGGGGTAAAGGATATCGTGGTGGGGGATAAACGGATTGTAGAGGCGGTTGTGTAAATACAGCCTATTCTGAGGTATGAATTTTTACTAAAAACCGCGTCCTTTATAGAAGCAGCTCGGCTCAAAGACCTGTTAAAGGAGCTTTGAGCCGAGTTTTCTCTAACTTAATGTAATCATATGCCATTGCGATCCCGCAGCACTTCCACCTGGCATTCATACCATTTTTTGTTCTTATCATCAAACATTTCATCATTTGACCCGGAATTGATCCAGTAATTTTCAAGATTGTTATTCGCCAGGGACGCCACAACTGCACATGGATTGTAAATCTGTTTCCCGGATTTCGTGTAATAACCATCATACCAGATGCGAAGTCCTTCCCGTGTCACATTCCCTGCTGAAGATCGTCCGGACTGGTATTTCCGGAACAGTTCATCCACCTCATCGTCGGTAAATCCAAAATACTCGGAAAAAGCCTCCTCTTCCGCCATTGTATATTCATAAAACATATTAAGTTCCGAACCGCTTGAGTACTTGGCGATCGACAGTATTCCGGTCATATATGCCAGTTCAACATATGGCTGATCTTTTAGAAGATTACTCAGGAAATCGATATATTCTGCCTTATCGTTATCCGTTACAAAATCTCTGTGGAAGATAAAGTCCCATTCATCCAGAATGAAAATGAACTTCTCACCGCTCCCGAATTCGATAATGCTGTTAAAGGCATCCCAGAGCGCATCCGCCTCTCTGATCGGCACATCCGGAAAGGCTCTCTTCAGATCTTCCAGAAGCCTCGTCTCTATCCTCCCGATATACTCCTCATAAGATCTGCATCTTCTTGGCATCTCATTTAACATGATGTGTATGACATTATGCCGGTTCAGATGATCCCGGAATCCCTTGAGCGAAGCTGCTTTCAGTCTGTTGAAAATCTCACTGCTGTCATTCTCTCTGCTGAAATAGGAAGAAATCATATTTGCCATCACAGTCTTTCCAAACCGCCGCGGTCTGGTGATACATATATATATCTGTAACTTTTTCCCAATTCTGTCTTTTGCTTTTCCGGAAAATTCTCCGCCAGTTCCACCGCCGGGATCAGATATTGGAGGATCTGCGATTTATCAACAAAGTATGCTGAATGTATATCTTCCTGAAACAGAAGATATGGTTTTTTACTGTTCAGATAAAATCCCATCCGTTCCCCCTCTCTTCACTGATGCACTATAATATTACTGCATATACAGTTTACCATGATTTCTAAGATCACGAAAGACCTCTCTGAGAAATATGTATTCCTCATGTTCTTATCCCCGCACGCTATCTCCCCGGCATCCCCAGGTTCCTCACCGCGCAGTCTGCACATTTACCAAACTCACGTTCTCGCAGTATTCCAAAGAAATACTCTGCTTTCTCACACTCTCTTTCTTCCCAAGTGTCAGATCTTCAAATACGATATTCCTCAGTTCATGTCCCGGCTCATCAAATCCGGAGAGTTCCACCGGATTGCAGAGGATCAACGCATCCTCATCTCCGATATATTCTCCGGTGATCTGGATTCCGCTGAACCGGCAGTTTTCAAATACCGGCTGAACACCTGCTCCGATGCCGTCGTCATTATACGACACACTGTGCATAAGGATCCGGGGCGTCCGGCAGTTTCTCACGACAATATTCCTTACATAACCGCCCCGCTTTTTCGTTCCCTTGATCTCTATCCCGCACCGGGATCTGGTCATATCACAGTCCCAGATCATCACATCCTCCACTCCGCCGGACATTTCGCTGCCGATGGTGATCCCGTGTCCGCTCTCGCTTTTACAGTCGAAAACGCGTATATGGCGGGACGGCCGGCCGATCACGTTTCCCTCCGGGTTTTTCCCTGACTTGATCGCGATCCCGTCGTCTCCGGTATAAAACGTACAGCCGAATATCGTACAGTTCTCTGAGGAATCCGGATCCCATCCATCCCCGTTCCAGACGTCTTTGGAGCGGAAAATACAGTTTTCTGTCACGATATTGTCCGAGTAGATCATATGGACGTTCCAACTTGCTCCATCTTTTATGGTGATTCCGGAAAGATATACATTCCGGCAGTTACTGATATTAATAAGTCTGGGGCGGGAGCGTCCGGGGATCGTCTCGGGCTTTTCACATTCCCGTATCTTCTCCCCCAGAGCTTCCAGATAGTCTTTCAGATTTTCTGTCTCAAGAGCGATCACTCTCTCTGCCAGAACTCTGCCTCCGCCCGCGACAGTGCCTCTGCCCCGGACCACGACATTCTCACAGTTCGGTCCGTTGGCGTGATCCAAACTTCCCATGTTCAACAGGCTGCTGTAGCACATCATCTCCTGTCCTTCAAAACGGCTGGGAATCTTCGGCAGATAATCTTCCGCTCTGTCTGTCCCCTGAAGCACAGCACCCTCAGCCAGGTAAATTTCCATATTGCTGTGAAGAGTCAGCGAACCGGTAAGAAAGATCCCCTCCGGTATATAGACGCAGTATTCTTCCGTACAGTCATCGATGGCACTCTGGATGGCTTCTGTGTTCATCGTCCTCCCGTCACCCACCGCAGAATACGGTGCTTTGGTTATGTCCAGAATCTTTTTGTTTTTCTTCGTCTCAACCGATAGCGTTTGCGAAAACAGAACTGTTTCCCCCCGCATCCATTCCACCCGGGCATCAAATGATGTCTCAGACGGCAAATCTTCAAATTCCCAGTGCGTCCTATCCGTCTGTCCTGTCATCTTACCATCCAGAAAGATCCTGTAGCAGTCTCCCTCCATAAAACAATCCGGTATTTCCCAGTATATGCAGATCCTGTCATCTGTCATCCTGACAGAGACAGGTCCCATTTTAACGGAACTCTGTTCCATTTTTTCTCTTTGTTCCATTTTTCCTTTCCACTCCATCCCTTTTTCATCTCACAAATTTCCCTGAAAGTTGATATTGCATCAGATATACCTGCTTTCTTCTCTTGCCTTCATCACAGCTTTGATCAGCTCGGCTTCTGATTTTTCCACACGGTCCCAGACTTCCGCCTCCCCGCTTCCTTCTTTCCGGTTGGTCTCCGCCGCCAGTTCTTCCCAAAGGTTTCCCTGAGGTTTAAAATCCACGCCTGTTCTTATCTCCGGAAAAATATCCGGAAAATATTCTGCCAGTTTTTCTGCGATGAACGCCGCAAACAAATATGCACCATATTCATTCGTGTGAGTGCTGTCGCCGGGATGAAAATATCCGCGTGCAACTTCTTTTCCTTTCTCTTTGTAAAAATCTACAGAATGGATGTGCAAATCGATCACTCTTGTTCCGGTCTCTTCTCCGATGCGGCGCACCATATCGGCATATTCTTCCAACAAATCAAAATATGTCCCATCCGCACTCCACATATTTCTCCCCAGAGGAGTAACAAGTACGGGTACCGCACCCGCCCTGTTCACTTCTTCGATAAACCGAAGCAGATTCCTCCGATATTCTTTTTCAGGTTGGAGATACGCCCTTTTCTGGTCATTATGTCCGAACTGAAACAGACAAAGATCGCCCGGTCCCATATGATGCTGTACCAAAGCAAAATGACCGTCGTTCCGGAAAGTCTCCGTTGTATTCCCACTATGAGCCTGATTATCTACAGCCGCATTCAGTCCCAGAAATGCCGGGAGAGCCTGCCCCCATGAGGCATAGCAGGCTCCGGGTTCATACGGGATCTCACCGCACTGGTCCGCGACAGTGGAATCCCCGCACAGAAAGACTCTCGGCACAGGCTGCTCCTGTACCGTACATTTCCCTGCAGGATTCCGGCTCACTGACTCATGTACAGCACACTCCTGTGCTGTACACGCTTCCACTGCAACAGTATTCTTATCCGCTGTGCAGACAGTGAGAAACAGACGCTCCACCATATATGCATGATGACGGTATCTGGGCACATACTCAGACACTACCTGATAGTACTCTCTTTCCAGAGTTTCCCCCTTCTGCATATAAAGGATATCCTGGAGCTGTTTCCGTCCCGTGAACAAAAATGTGGAACCTGTATCCTCAATCGCTCTTAAGCGGATGTGAATCTTATAGATTCCCTGTCGGACACAACCTGGCGTATAGAAGCTGACCGGCTCCATCCCCTTCCACCAGGTTTCCAGTCCGGCATCAAATCCGTTTGTCAGGTCGGGGATCGTAATTAATGCGTTTCCATTCTTCTCTTTGTGAGCAAGTTCAAACATTCTGAAAGTAATAGTTTTTCTTTTCTTATCCATTATATTTCTCCGCTTTTTCAGTTCATGGCATTTTCAGAGTTTTTCCAAATTTTTTACTGCCACTGTGCAGAATGCTTCATCCGCTTTCATAAGTTCATAAAGTTCCAGATCCTTCAGATGATTATCCATATTAAGAATCAATTTGATTCGCTGATCCTCTTCCGAATCCATGAACTCTGACTGCCATTCATAAAAGTGCGGACCGTCTCCCAAATTTCTTATATAGCTCATCAGCCCTTCCATAACCCATCCGCTTTGTTTCACATCTGTCAGGCATTCATTTGCATAAAACCCACGCCATTTCCCATGCTCCCTCAAACGCATTGCTTTATCAGCTTTCAGAAAGTTTTCTCTTGCATATCCCGCCAGATAGTAGGCTTCCCTGTAGTTTCCCCTGTTGGCGGTCAGCATGCTGCTACCGGCAAGGAATGCGCCAGTGTAGGAAAAATAGAGAATTTGGGACTGCAGCAGCATAGTATCGCGGAAAAGTCTGCGTGCTCCGGCACATTCACCCGGCTCAAAAAATGTTTCTTTCCCTGCTATCTCCGTAAGACTTACCCCTGCTTCACAGCATTCTTCCATGTACAGCCTGTATCCGGACATTCCTTTTTTGCAGAGATTCAAAAACCACTTGATCTGCTCTTCCAACGTAGGAGCACTGCAGGCCCATTTCATTTCCCCGGCAGGACTGCTTTTATCCGCCAGGTACTGCGACACCAACACTCGAGTCATATGATTCGGGAACTGTTCCCCGGCATGCTCATCTTCTTTCTCTCCATATGATACGGAAAAATGATGGTAATCAATAAGGCATTTTTCAACCGGTACGGTGTTTTCCGCACTATAATACATAGAAATATATTTTTTTCTGTGTCTGCTCACATCTATTGTTCCCCACTTCCACAGGTTTGCAATAAAATCAAGAAAATAAATATGTGGTTTTACATTGGAACAATTTATAATCCAATAATTCCGCATATTACACTGCAACACCTTTTCAAGTTCATCTTTTACAAATTCTGGTGAATTTGGAAGCATGGTCACGTGATTTGCGGCTTGAAGATCATAAAAAGAAACATGGTAATAGATTCCATGCTTTCCCTCATCGTTTTTCTCCGGAAGTGCGGGAACTCTGGGGTTATGGTTCATCTGACGGCGGCTTACCATTTTTCCATATCCATTGTCTCCCCATATTCTGATCACATTTCGGGGCAGATCCAGACATCCCTCTTTATAAAGCTCCATTGCTTCTCCATAAAGATTTGTACAGCAGACAGCGTCCGGAATCTCCTTCCTGACCATTTCATACTGAAGACGTATCAGACTGCTCATCAGTTTTCCTCTTTCCTGTGGAGTCCGGTATCTGTCATCCTCCTCCCAAAACGGCCGGTCTCCCTGCCCCCTGAATCCCAGATTCCAGATAACTTTATATTTCTTCTGCCTGTTGATTGCTTCTTTCCAGAGTGCCTGAAACTTTTCCGGATACCGGTCATATGAAGCGATAAGTTCCGGATAAACCCTTCCAAACATCTCTGCACCGAGAGGTTCTGCATGATGATGTGTAATGTATAACCCCATAGCTGCAGCTGTTTCCCGATAACGAACAGCATTTTTATCTGTCCCGGGAATCACAATGTTGCCTCCGCATCGCAGCAGTGCCTCAAAAACCATTTCCCACGGTTCTGATTTTCTGTTGTTTACAGACCATTTATGTATGAGCACTTCATCATTTACAAACCACCCTCTCAGCCTTACTGAAAAAGGATCTGACTGTTCCCTAAAAGTTTCAGAAATGCTGTACCCTTTCTTTGGAACTATTATCTGGTCATTCCAAAACCAGAAATTACTGATTCCAAGAATTTCCCGGCTGACTTCATAGATCCCATATATAAATCCCATTTCATCGCCTGCCCGGATAATCAGTTCATTTTGAAAGCTGTCCGCCTCAATGCAGAAACACTCTTCTTTCATTTCCCGTTTTTCCAATCGGATTTTGCATCCCTTTTCATCTGACGGAAGACATGTCTTTCCAATATCCCGTTGCAAAACGGCCAGAGCATTCTTAACCGGCAGACTGCTGCCTTCATATATAAGCTCCGAATTTATATTCAATAATAGTTTCACTTTTATTTTTCACCTGTCTTTCTTTCTGCATCCCGGAACTCTCTGGGCGAAATCCCGGTATATTTTTTAAATACTTTGGAAAAGTAGTTTGAGTTGGTATATCCTGTATGGATCGCAATATCTGTCACTGACCACTGTCTGCCTTTCAGAAGTTCTTTTGCCTTTTCCATGCGGATTCCTTCTATATAGGAGACCAGATTGATTCCGGTTCGTTCCTTAAAAAGCGTGGACAGATAACTCACATTTAATCCGTATTTGTCGGCAAGCCAGGATACGCTCAAAGTATCTCCGTAGTTTCTCTCAATGTATTCTTTGATCTTCTCCACCACATCTTCTCTTTCTCTGTGCATCACCATGTCGATCAAACGGCGGATAAGGCTCTGAAGCCGCTCCCTCAGTTCATCCACAGTGTGGTACACAAGAAGATAATCTATACTGCGGAAATCGTGAAACAGGACATTAAAATCCATATCCCCGCTTGCCTCGTTGGGCAGATGCTTTAAAAGTACAAGAATCTCATCGATCCCCTCTTCGATAAATGCAATCGAATTCTGTTCTGTCAGAAGAGTGTCCACAAGATCTCCCAGTTCATCCTTTACGCACTCAAACTCTCCCTTTGAGATCTGAGCGTACACCCGTTCAAGGTTCTGGCGGAACTTTTTCTCCGCCTCTGTATAATCCCTGGTCTCCCAGACCGAGTGTGAGATCAGACGTTTTCCCGGCTGGAATATCTTCCTTTTCAGATAACTGATGCTCTGGCTTACAGCCTTCTGCAGCCCCTCACGTTCAAATGCTTGGGAAACAGCTGCCAGAAGATCCGGATCTCCGATCCATTCCATAACTCTTTCTGCGCACCTTCCTGCCAGTTCCTGCGTGCCCGTCTCAGTATTCAGCAGAAATACATAACAGGTGCTCCTCGAACAGTCCCGCAGATAATAGGAAAAACAGTTCTGATGCTGTTCTGTTTCCGTCTTCATTACCGCTTCAATCCGCGCACCGTACTCTTCATCTTTTTCCGAATAAAAAGCCAGGGCCGTCACCCATTTATGGTGAAGCGGGATTTCCTGACCGCCCGGTTCCGTCTGAATATTTCTCGATATGCGGCTCAGTTTTTCTTCTTTTCTTTTGTGCAGCAGTTCCTGCAGGAGTTTTCCCAGTTCTTCCTCGTCCACCGGTTTCAGCAGGTACGCCTCTACCCCCAGCTTGATCGCGCTTTTCGCATAGGAAAAATCACTGTATGCGCTAAGGATCACATAATCGATATCCGGATGCGTCTTTTTTGCCTCCTCAATAAATGCCAGGCCGTCCATCTTCGGCATACGAATATCTACCAGGACGATCTGTGGATTAAATTCATCCAAGAGTGCGAGCGCCTCCTCACCGTTCCCTGCCTCTTCGATCTCTGTGATCCCGAATTTTCCCCAGTCCATCCTGTTCCGTATACTTTTCCGTATATACTTCTCATCATCAATAATCATCACTCTGTACATGGTCATGCCCCTCTCAATATGATATTGTCCGATGTGTCTTTCGGTTCCATTGGCTGATAGGGGATCTTGATCGCAATACAGGTTCCCCTTCCCGGTTTACTGAAAATCTCCAGCGAATACCCCTCTCCATAAAACAGCTTTGACCGCAGATGCACGTTCAATATTCCCAGACTCTTATACTGTTCAATATACTCCAGGGGATGCTCTCCTGTCACCTTCAGCCTCTCGTTCAGCTCTTTAAGCTTCTCCGGCTCGATCCCTGAGCCGTTGTCATAGACCATAAGGAGTACTTTGTCCTCTTCCTTTTTGATACGGATCCTGAGCATGCCTCCCGAATAAGTTTCACTGAGGCCGTGGGATACCGCATTTTCCAGCAGAGGCTGCAATGTAAATTTGAGCACCCGGCAATCCAGACACTCGTCGTCAATATCATAGAACACTTCAAACCGGTCTTCGAACCGGATCTTGATGACCGTAACATAATTCTGGATCTGTTCCAGCTCCCGGGCGATCACGGTCACATTCTCAAATCTTGTATTATATCGCAGAAGTCCACTTAAGCACCGGCTCACAGTGATGACCTCCTGGTTCATGCCCTCGCTCGCAAGCCCCATAATTGTCTCCATACCGTTATAGATGAAGTGGGGATTGATCTGCTGCTGAAGAGCCTTGATCTCAGCCTCTTTTACCAGGAGCTGCTCGGATTCCACCCGTTTGATCAGATCATTGATCCGCTGCATCATATCGTTGAATTCCCGGATCAGGATGGCGATCTCATCCTGGGTATCCGCCTCCACCCTTGCATCTAGATCGCCTTTTTTTACCTGCTCCATCCCGTTGACCAGGCGCTTAAAGTTCACTGTGATCACGGAAAAACATTTGCCGGAAATGAGCACAGTCACTGCAAGGATCACTGCAAGAATCAGCAGGAGCACCGGAATAATCCGGTTCTGTGCCTGCATGATCTCTGCCTTGGAACTGGCCATGCACAGATACCAGCCCGTACTCGCCTCCGTACAGTAGGATATGATATAATCTCCGTCCTCCCAGGTTCCTTCCTCATTTGCTTCCAGGACCGACAGAGGGATATCAACCTCCATCTTGTCATAGAACAGGATGTTTCCCTCTTTATCCATGATCGTCGCCCCTGCGATCTGGTTAAAACTGTGTACAAACCGTTCCCGCAGGTCATTCATATCCATATCGATCTTCAGATACCCGACTGTATGGGGGCTGTAGATATCTTCAATCTTAAAAACATAAGTCTGAGAAACTCCTCCCCCCTCCTCACTGGTCATAAGAATATTTTTCCCGCTTTTCCAGATGATCTCCTGATACCAGTCTGTATAGCGGTAATCGGAAATGGGAACCGCCCGTCCGCTCTCCTCGATCGAATAGCGGCTCGACCATTTTCCTGTTTTATAAAAACTGATCGTCAGTTCCGGGTGGGAATAATAATACTGGCTTTCCACGCCCCTAAGCAGCGCCATATCTCCTGGAAGATCCATGTCACTTCTCATAAAATCAATGATGTCCCGGTTGTAAATGATAGCATCGGCGATATTGTTGATATCCTCGAAATACTGTTCTACCATCGTTATGCTGGATTCCATCAGGCTCTGCCGGAGGTTCTCTGCCTGGTTCATGGCATTGGTGCGCATGATCCCATATAAAAACAGTGCCACAATAAGGTTGGAACCAATAATGATCAAAAGCAGATATTTCAAAAAACGTTTTGTAAGAGTCTGTTTCTTTTTCATCTTTCCTCCTGCCTGCGGGTATTTTTACCAGTTCAGTTCACTCAGCTCATCAAGTTCCCTGCGGATATTGCGGAATGTATATTCCAGTTCCTGCTGATCCATCAGATAAAGGGACACCTGCTGTCTCATGATCTCCATCCCACCCTGATACAGAGTTCCCACTGCCGTCTCTGCCGGAACTTCTCTCATCAGGAAATACTCTCTGCCGGCCGGATTTTCTGCAGAACTCAGATAGATCTCACAGATTTCATCTGTCTGCCATGCCGGGGCGGTGTTATTCTCTGCCAGTATTCCTGCGCCCTTCTCTCCCGTGCAGAACTCGATAAAGCGGAACGCTTCGTCCGGATGAGCCGACATTTCTGCCACCGAAGCTACCGCTGTATTAAACACATCCGTATATTCCCCTCCATTCCATGCAGGGAGAGACACAATATCATATTCCAGAGAAAGCCCCCGCTCCTGTATATCCTGGTTCAGAATCTTAACCTCTGTGTCATCCCCGAAAAACATTCCGAGCCTTCCCTCCAGAAACAGTGTATAATAATTATTTTCCACGTCATCGCCCCATTCAGCATAGGAAAACGGCCCGGAAAAATCGCTGGTAAACTCATGGCACCACTGCGCAGTCTCCTGGAACACCGCCAGGTCTTCCTCCCGGAACGGATCCACCGCTCCCCGGGTCCTGGCCGGAAGCGTCCACCAGTATCCGGAAGCCTCAAATCCCGGCGCTCCATAGACCTTCTCATTTCCGGACCATCCGGTCAGCTGTACGGCGGTCTCTTTTAACGCTTCCCATGTCCACCCCTCCTGCGGGTAAGAGATTTCCTGTGCATCAAAAAGTGTCTTGTTGTAATACACACAGATTCTGCCAATCCGGTAGGGTACCATGGAATATTTTTCGTCTTCCTCCATGTTGGCATACCAGTTCTGATAATAGGAGAGCACCGGACTGTCTTCCGACCACTCAGTCAGATCTTTTAAGATTCCTTTTTCCCGCCACAGAACCGCATCCCCCGTGTCCGGAAAGAAGATGCAGTCTGCCTCTGCCTCCTGATTTTTGATCTTCATCATCTGCTGTGTATATTCTGAATCCGGGATAAAATGAAGATTCACAGAGATTTCCGGATTTTCCTCCTCAAATGCTTCTGCCAGAAGTCCAAGACTCTCCTTCTCACTCTGCCCGGCGTAAACTTCCAGCACAGTTTCCTCCGTTTCCCGGTCAGCTGTGATCTCCTGCTCCGGTCCTTTGCATCCAGTGCACAGGCATATCAGAAGCATACCGGAGAGAATCATTTTCCCGTATTTTCTCATGTAATCTCCTCCCTTCAGCTTTAATCTGATTATAAGAACAAACACTGAAAAACTCAATCTGTTTATATATGGCTAAAGCTGCCTCTATGAACATCGGAAAATGCCCATAAAAGCAGCAGCTTGCCAACCAGTTGACTCAGCCTTTTACCGCCCCGGCGCTTAAGCCTCCCACGATGTTCTTCTGGAAGAAGAAGAACAGAAGCACCGGCGGGATCAGGGACGCCACACTCATGGCAAACATGGCTCCCCAGTCCGTCATCGATGAAGGATCCGAGAAAAGCTTCAATGCCACGGATACTGTATATTTTTTCGGTGACGTCAGGTAGATCAGGGGACCGAAGAAATCTTCCCATTTCCAGTAGAACTGGAAGATCACCGACGTTGCGATGGACGGACGGATCAGAGGAAGGATCACTCTTGTATAGACTGTAAATTTTCCGGCGCCGTCCAGATATGCCGCCTCGTCCAGTTCCGCAGGGATAGAGCGGATGAACTGCATATGCTGAAAGATGAAAAAGGCAGTTCCGAACCACGTCGGCACGATCAACGGCAGATATGTATCCAGCCATCCCAACTCGTTAAACATGATATACTGCGGGATCATAACGATCTGTCCGGGCAACATCAGGGAGATCAGGACCGTAAAGAAACACAGGTTCTTCCCTTTGAAATTCAGTCTCGCAAACCCGTAAGCCACCAATGGGCATATCACCACAGTTCCCAGTACACACAGCAGTACGACAAAGAATGTATTGCTGAAAAATGTGGAAAATGAGATCCCACCAAAACCGCTCCAACCTTTTACGTAATTTTCTATCTTGAAATCCCATGGGATCAGATTACCCGCATCCACAAATACCTGAGAGCTGTCTTTCAGAGAACTGGAAAGCATCCAGATAATAGGATAGAGGGCTGTCAGCGCAAACAGGATACAGACAAGATGAAACGCCACACTTCCTAATGTTTTCTTCTTTTTCACTATTTCTTCCCTCCACTTTCATAATATACCCAGACATCCGAACTCTTGAATACAAAAAGGGTAAGGATCAGGACAATCACAAACATAATACACGACAGGGCAGATGCATACCCCATATTAAAGTCTTCAAACCCCTGCTGATATACATACAGCTGATAGAACAGTGTCCGGTTCATCGGTCCGCCATTCGTTACGACCAACCCCTGGGTGAATGTCATAAATCCATTGATCATCTGCATCACCAGATTAAAGAAAATGATCGGTGACAGAAGAGGGAGCGTGATCTTAAAGAAACACTGTATGCTGTTGGCGCCGTCCACTTTCGCAGCCTCATAATAACTGGTGGAAATATTTTTCAGTCCTGCAAGGAAGATCAGCATTGGCGAACCGAACTGCCAGATTGACATCAGGATCAGCGAACCAAGCGCTGTATTCGGATCTGCCACCCAGGAAATATCTGCATTGATCCCGGTAAGTGCCTCGATCAGCGCGTTCACCGCACCGTCACGAGAGAAGAGATTTCTCCACATTACAGAGACAGCCACGCTTCCGCCGATAATGGAGGGGATATAGAAAAGTGTTCTGTAAATCCCTATTCCTCTTCTCTTCTGCTTCAGGAGCACAGCGACCAACAGGGCGGCAATCAGCTTCAGGGGCACAGAGATCAGCGCATAGATAAATGTTACTGTCAGTGAAATAATAAATTTCTCATCCTGCGTAACGATCTCAATATAGTTTTTAAGCCCGGCAAACACCGGAGAAGTGAACATATTATAGTCCGTAAAGGAAAAATAGAGCAGGCAGATAAACGGGATCAGCGTCAGCAGGATAAATCCCAGAAGCCAGGGTGCCACGAAGATATATCCGCCATAAAGCTCAAAAAATCTTTTTTTCTTCATATTTACCTCCAACCACAGCGAAAAATGGGTACAAAATATGCGGGAGCCCGGTATCTCCACCGCCGCTCCCGCATATTTTCCTGTCAGTTCACACTGGCAGCTTCCGCTATTGCATCATATGCCTCTTCGGGAGTCACATCTTTGTACATGATCCTCTCTTCATATTCTTCGATCAGTTTCTGGATATCGGAAGTTCCTGCCATCGCCGGAAGATCATTTGCCGAACTGTACTCCAGCGCCTTATCCACAATATCTGATACCTTCTTTGTTGTTGCATCAAAGCTGGGAGTCATAGCCTCACGGATGTCATCCGCTGCCGGAATTCCTCTCTCGGTCTGCAGGATTTCATTTGCCTCTTCATCATTGAGCAGGAAGTCGATCAGTTTTGCTGCCGCCTCTTTATTTTTCGATGTACTTGCAATAGACAGATGTGCACCTGCCTGAACTATTGTTGCCTTGCTGACGGAAGCTCCCGGTAGTAAAATCATCTGGAGATCTTTGCCCGCCGCTTTCTCATAATTTGGAAACTGATTTGACGGGATGACCCCCACTGCAGATTCTCCTTTGACAAGTGTGCTGTCCTCTGCCCCGTTCTCAGCCATCGTGACATCATACGGTGGAATCCAACCATTCTCTGCCCATTTTAATCTCATTGTATAGAAGTCGACAAACGTTTCTTTGGAAAAACCAATCAGGCTGTCTCCTTCAGAAGCGAACTCCGTTTCGCCCTGCAGTCTGCAGTAATATTTCAGACCATCGCCGGCATGCCGGAAGAAATCCATAGATGCGTATTTTCCTGTAACTTCCTGGATCTTTGCGAGATCAGCCTCCATAGCCTCAAAGGACTCATATCCGTTCTCCGGAATCTCAAGTCCCGCCTGCTCGTAAATCTCCGGGTTCACTACCATAGCCCGGGTATTGATTCCGAAAGGCATACCGTACAGATTGTCTCCTACACTTCCTTCAGCTATCAGATTCTCAGAAATAGATGATGTGTCGATCAGGCCGTCTTCCACATAAGTATCCAGAGGTTCGATCAGACCTCCATCCTGAAACTGCTGCAGTTCTGATGATCCGATATAACTCTGGAACACATCTGGCAGGTTGTCAGACGTGGAAGCGATCGCCAGATTCTCGTAATAAGAATCATAAGGATAAAAGCTTGTCTCTACAACAATGTCCGGATTCTTTTCCATGAACAACTGTACAGCTTCATTTGTCATATCCGCTCTTTCCTGTCCGCCCCACCATGCAAAGCGGATCGTGGTCTTTCCTTCGCTGCTGCTTCCTTCGCTTCCCTCATTCTGCGTGTTTCCGTTTCCGCATCCTGCCAGTAATCCTGCTGCAAGTGTTCCGGCCAGCAGGCATGCCATCAGTCTTTTCTTTTTCATTTCTTCATTCTCCTCTCTTAAGTATCTCTCTCTTAAGTGTCTTTATTGTAGCTCTCTGTATATCAGATAAATATAAATTTTTTTGGGTAAAACCTATCAATTTTTTATGTCCTCTGTTTTTTATACTATTTCTGTCCATTCTCCCGTTTTGACATTCACTCACACGGAAACTGCCTGACTCCCGTAAGGCGCGATGACTACAGAAGTTTCGCGTCCTTCCACACCGATTCTTGTCTCCTGAGGCTGATCCGAATTATTGACTGCCACGAGCATTCTGCTCTCCGGGAAATATGCACATTCCACTGCCGGGTTATCAGGAAGTGAGACTGTCCTTTCATGGATCCCCGAGAGCAGAAGTTCAAGCAGCATCCTGTTATTTTCCGTTCCTTTTCTGAAGTGGGACATATAGATCCCCCGTCCTTTTCCATAACGATTTACAGTGAGAGTGGGAACATTTTCTTCCCGTATCTCCGACTTTTCCGCACGGAGTACTTCCACTTTGTCATGCAGCAGAAAGACTCCTTCCTCTTTCGGGATGCAGGCGTTTTCATATTCACGTTTTTCCTCAACCGGCCATCGCCCGTGGCAGGTTCTCGCTCCTGTATCTTTGTCCACCCCGAGCACTTCTGCCATCCTGAAATAGTTCATATAGCCGGGCACAGCCGACGGCTCATGGATCCCCAGGAACGTGCCGCCATCATATACGAAACGGCTGATCTTTTCCACCACTTCATCGTCTTTCCACCGGTCTCCTCCGCTCCAGGCAGTCCCTGCTGCTCCTGCGTTAATCAGCACATCCACACTGTCCAGGGCTCCGTTCTTAATATCTTCAAATCCCAGGAAGGACACCTGAACCGGGAACCCGGAAAGCGCCTCGTTGACATGGATCAGATCATGCATATACGTCTCGTGGAAATGTCCCGACAGACTCCAGGAACGTAGAGCTCCCCAACTGTGCAGAACTGCCACCCTGACAGGACAGGTATATACGTCTCCTTCTTCGTGAAGCAGCACGATCTTTCTGAATTCTTCTGATATCTCCGCAATACAGTCCACAAAATCCGGATAATCCTGCACAAGATGAAGATATCCGCCAAGTCCGATCCGCTCAACCGGCTGGCGGAGCAGAGCCCTGCGGACCGCCACCCAGTAGCGCCTCGCATCTTCCGCCGGATCGCCGCCTTTTGAAAATGTCGGTTTTCCGCCCAGTCCGACCGGGAACAGATAGGGATGCAGACGTATCTCATGGACCTCTGTTTTCACATTTGCACAGAGGCGTACTTCATAGCCGGAAAAGACACATTTGATCATCCCGTCAAAACCAAATTCCGGAAAAAGACTGCTGTACGGCTCCGTCCCCACCCAGCTGTCATCATAGAAGACATATGCCTTTTTCCCGTATGATTTGACCAGATCCACAAGCTTTTTCCCGAACTCCACCACAAAACGGTTGGTAAATCCGATATAATCCAACAGTTTCTTTGTCGGAGGCATATGAGTCACGTGAAGTCTGCCCTGATTGATAAAGTCCTCTGACGTCAGCGCATATCCGCACTCTCTTTCAAAATCATCCAGTGCCTGGGGACTTACCGTAAAATCATAGGACGCCCAGTCCGTATAGAGATTCCGGTTCTTTTCACTGCTTCCCCAGATCCAGACAAAATTGTAAAACATCGAAGTAAACCGGACAACCGTAGTATCCGGGTGCTCTCTGCACCATTGATCCAGCCACTGGTACAGATATGCCTGCGCTTCTTCTGATCTGGGATCCACAGGCATGAGATGCTCTTTGTCCCAGTTATTTGTCACATGATTGTACATGGAGATCTCTTCCCAGATCCTGTAAGCCATAAAATTCACCGTATACTGGTGAAATGGCACGGTATTCTTTACAGTGACCGTCTTTTTTTCCCCGTCATACTTCCAGTTTTCTGCGGGAATCTCCTCATTTACCGTGCGGTCAAATACCTGCCAGTATTTTCGTGACTCTCTGCTCCCATTGACGCGGAACTGCTCTGTATAATAGCCGTCCAGCAGAGGGATCACTGCCAGATCCGATAATGCCGTAACCGGCTTTGAGATCAGAAAAGTCTGCTGAAGCTTATCCGGATGATTCCTCGCCCATTCATTGTGATCCCGGATCATGCAGACAGTCGAATAGATCCCGTATCCTGCCTGAATAATCTCATCGGAGAGCGTTGTCCCGTCACTGTCTCGGATCACATCTGCTCCCCATTTTTCTGCCAGTTCAAGAGTCAGTTTCTCGTACCCGGACTCCCCGGGCATGGTAAATCCTATCTTACTGTTCATCTTCTGATATACTCCTTTAAACAAAAATCATAGAAATCTATTTTTCCCGTTCCCTGAAATACAAAATACAGCGCTGTTGTCTTCTCCTGCTCCGCCGTATCAAGCGAATATTCTCCTGAAAAGCTCTCCCACTCTCCGGCCTCTGCACGGATCATGATCTCACCGATCTTCTCTCTGTCATTGGCAAAGACAAGGAACTTTCCCTCTGCGGTGCCCCTTACTCTTACCTCTATCCCGCCTTTCCGGGAGAGTTTAAAATACTTGAATCCTGCCATGGTCCCGTCTTTGATATTTGCGATATACTGGTTCGGGTCATCTTCCCGGTCTTCGCCGTCCTGGGTGAAATATGGGAACCGTTCATCCATATACATCTTTTTCGATATGACTACACCGTCTTTGGCCCGCAGATTGCATGCGATCCTGGCTTCATATCTTCCCTTTCCCTGCAGAGGACCTCCGTTCAGCCCGCAAGATGTCATTTCTGCCTGTCTGATCCTTCCATCTGGCAAGATCTCTATTTTTTCCGCACAGGCCTGACGGCTGAAATTCGTCCCGTTTGTCTGCCTGTGATAGAAAACATACCAGATTCCTTCCACACATTCCAGGCTTCCATGGGTGTTTCCCAGGAAATTCAGAGCCTCCTCTTCCGTCCTGCCGTCAATCCCGACATCTCCGATATGGACAAGCACTCCTCCATACTGAAAATCCTTATCCGGATACCTGCTCACAGCGTAACACAGAGACGCACTGTTGATGTCGGAATAGATAAAATAATACTTTCCGTTGATTTTCCGCATGGAACTGGCCTCAAAAAATTCATGGCCCTCAAATCCTGTCCCTTCACTGTTATGGATCAATGGGATCAGGACCTTCGCCTCTTCCTCGATCGTCAGCATATCCCCTGACAGGCGCATGACCTGGGAATTCCTGTATGAATGATGCTCCCGGTCTTTGTCCCCGTTTCCGGAATAGAGATAGATTTTCCCATCCTCATCTACAAAAACAGCCGGATCGAACTGCGGATAATCTTTTTCCCTGCAGCCAAGGATCTCGCCGTCTGCATGGCGGACCAGTCCCAGATATTCATATTTTCCCGCCGGCGTATCGCTGACAGCAACCGCGATCTCGGGAAAGACATCCATGCAGTAATAGAGATAATATCTCCCGTCAGGCCCCTTTGCCACATCCGGCGCCCACATATAATGGTTTCCGTCTGTATTTCTCGGATCCTGATCTCTCCGATAGATCACTCCCTCATATTTCCAGTCGCTCAGATCATCCGTGGGCGCCGAATAACATACATAATCGTTCTGGCAGAATACATCCCCGTTAAAACGGTCATGGCTTCCAAACAGATAGATCCTGTCACCAAACACATGCGGTTCTCCATCCGGGATATATTCATAGGACGGCAGGAACGGATTAAAAACCTGCCTCTTCTCATTCTTCATCATCATTTCCTCCTTTTACAACACATTTTACTGTTCCCTGCTTCATTCCTGCTGCCCATGCGGATATCTGGAAGCCTCCGCTCTCTCCGGCTTCCACGAGGACAGATGCCTGTCCGTGATACAGATGGATCCGATCTTCGTCATAGGTTTCACTGCTCATCAGGTTTCCGCTGTCAACTGCAAGTATCCTGCCATTCCCTTCCAGGCAGAATCTTACCAGAGAACTGTCTCTGAAACATGGGATTCCGGCTTCATCGCAGGCCCTCACCGTAAGCATCCGCTGTTCTCCTGCAGAGATCTCCACACATTCCGCTTCATCAAATGTGATCTGTACCGGATACGAGGGAGTTGTGACCGTTCTTCTGCACACTTCTTTTCCTCCGTCATATCCTATCACAGTCACTGTTCCGGGAACATACGGGATATATCCTGTGAGCATCCGGTCATGGCACTGTGCAGGCACCGGAATGAAATACTCTTTGTCGTTGACGAACAGACGTACCTTTTCACAGTTACTGGCGATCATATAAGGGATGACCGTTCTGTGAAACTGCGGGAAATGCCAGTGTTCTGCATACATGGGGATATCCCAGTGTTCCTTGGTCCCCTCATCAGCCAGGCTGTAATCCATAACAGCAAAATATACCATCGGTTCCTTACTCCAGTAGCTCTGCATCAGATAATAAGAAGGGCGTTTATCTCCGTTAGTACGGATCAGCGCCCCGCTCCACCCCTTTGACGGATAGCCCATAGATTCCCCCAGATAGTCATATCCGGTCCAGATACAGCTTCCGATCACATAATCTATGTTTTCCGGTACAAGAGACGGGTTTTCACAGATAAAATTCTGGATCTGATTCTCATGTCCTTTGAAAAACTGGTACACTTCCGTCCCAAGGATCAGTTTTTCCGGCATCCTTTCGTGAATCTTCTCATACCACTGTTCCTGGTAATTGCAGGAAATGATGTCCACGATCTCACCGATCGCCGCGATCCGCTCAATTCGTTCCTCCATATCATAGATCTCTGTATCATCTGCCTCATCCACAAAATTCTGAATATCCTCGATCTTCGAGACGTCAATATCACTTTCCCTCTTAAAATGAGGATTCATGGCATATGTCACCGGTCTTGTACCATCCAGACTCACAACATATTCTTTCAGCATCTTCAGAATGCTCAGCATGGATGGCTGAGCCTGGTTCTCCACTTCATTTCCAACTCCCCAGATGAAAATGCAGGCCCTGTTTCTGTCCCGTTCCACCATGCAGGTCAGATCTTTTTTCCACTCTGTTTCAAAATATCTTCCGTACAGCCCTCCGGTCCATTTATCAAAGCATTCTTCATAGACATAGAATCCCATCTCATCACAAAGGTCGAGAAATTCTTCCGCGTAAATATGGTGGGCTGTACGGATGCAGTTACACCCCATCGCTTTAAGCGTCCGGAGTCTTTCCCTCCATAACTCCTGTACCACCGCAATTCCTCTGCATCCCACATCCTGATGGAGACAAACGCCTTTTAACTTGACCGGACTGCCATTGACATACATTCCCCGGCCCGGTACAAAAGAAAATTCCCGGATTCCGATCTTCATCCTGATCTGGTCCGTACTCCTGCCATTGTCCAGCAGTTCCAGAGTAAGGTCATAGAGCGCAGGATTTTCCGCCGACCACAGTTCAGCCTGAGGGATCGATATACGCAGCGTTTTTCCCTTCCCATCTGTCTGCCAGATCTTATCCTTTCTGCAGACAGTAAGGCGGACCCTTTCATCTGTTCCCGGTTCTACGGTGATCACTCCATCCGCCCCTTCCCGTGCTGTCTGAATGATCACCTTCCGTTCATCCAGATGTTTCTCCTCCAGTTCCAGCCACTTCACGGTTCGGTAGATCCCCGCTCCACTATACCAACGGTCCACCGGTCTGGCTGTATTGTCCGCCCTTACAAGGATCTCATTGTCCCCCGCTCTCACGAGATCTGTGATATCCAGGCGGAACGGGCTGTATCCGTATTTTCTTCCTCCGGCTTCTGTTCCATTGACCCACACAGTACTGTTCTCATAGACTCCGCCAAAATCCAGGTAATACCGGTATCCATTCTTTTTTTCCGGCAGGAAATGATTTTTTCTGTACCAGCCTACTCCCCAGCGTTTACGGAAGCCCTGAGCTTCCCCCTGTTCCATATCCTTCTGGAACGGAGCGGTAACAGCCCAGTCGTGGGGAAGATCAATCTTTTTAAAGATTTTTTCACCGTTTTCTTCCAGGGCAAACTCCCAGTTTTTCATGATTTTTATCTCTGTTCTCGGCATTATCTTTTCTCCTTTTATTCCTCAAAATCTTTCAGCCAGTTTTCCACCAGATCCGGCCAGATCTGCACAGACGGTTCCTCTTTTCTCTGGGCATGCTGTCCACATTCCTTAAGCGCTGTCAGGATATCACTTCCCCTGGGAAGAGAATTCAACTTCTCAAGCGGTTCCGGCAGTGCGATCCCATGCTCAATACAGTAAGAGACATATGCCGCCTGCTGTTCCATGGTATAGTCTCCTCCGACCTTTCTTGAAACCCATTGTTTATCCGCCAGTGACAGTCCGTGTATCCCCCTTCGGAATACATGATGCTCAAAGGGGACCTCTGCCTTTCTGCACGCTTCTGCGAACAGATAACTGTTTTCAACAGGTACAGCAGCATCTTCAGCAGTCTGCCAGAGAAACACCGGAGGCATATCCCCTGTTACCTGCTTTTCCAGAGACATATACTCTAATTCTTCTTTGGAAGCATCTGCTCCAAGCAACGCTGTAAAAGAGTCTCTGTGCGCATATTTTCCTGAAGTGATCACCGGATATGCAAGCACCACATAATCGGGACGGTTAGATATCCCTGCATACTCACCGCCGATTTTTACCCTTTCATCCGCATAGTGTACCGCCAGGCTGCCACACAGATGCCCTCCTGCTGAAAAGCCACATATTGTCAGACTTTTTCCATCCATCTGAAGTTCCTTTTCATTCTTACGGATCCACACAAGTGATTTTGACAAATCCCTCAACGGTTGAAATCCCAGAGGCTGAGGGCCCGGCATGCAGGTCGTATATGTCAGCACAAATGTCTGGAATCCCTTTTCATAAAATTTTTTTGCCACAATCTCGCCTTCGGCAGGGGAAACCAGCCGATATCCCCCGCCCGGCACAACGACAAATCCCGGTCTTGTCCCGCCATCTTCGTGCAGATACGCAGTCAGCGTCGGAACAAACTCTCCGACTACAGGGTAAGTAAACTCTTCCTTTTTCCATAGTTTGATCGTTTTCATCTCCATGGCTTATTCTCCCTCGTACAGTATCTAACTAGATATTAGCGAATATCTTTTACTGAAAATAGCAATTTTCTTGGATGAAACAGGGAGATTTTTTGCATAAAAAAGAAAGCCCTCTCAGGCTTTCCTTTTTATTTTTTCTTATTCCACACTCTTCAGCGATTCCACCATATCAATCGCCTTCAGCTTAAAGTACATCACCCCGTTTACAAAGCACGAGAAAGCTATCGTAATCAAAAATCCATACACATAACTGATCGGATTAATGTTCCTTCCGAACATCACCGACTCGATCTCCACCGTAGCAATAACAAACCGGTGAAGAATGATTCCAAGCACAATTCCAAAGAGCGCGCCGACCAGTGTCAGGATTATATTTTCCCGGTATACGTAAGCGCATACCTCGCTGTTGTAAAAGCCCAGAACTTTCAGCGTGGCAAGCTCCCGCTTCCTCTCCGTGATACTGATGTTGTTCAGGTTGTAGAGCACTACAAATGCAAGAGCGCCTGCCGAGAGGATCAGCACAACAATAACGATATCCAGCGCGCTCAGCATGTCCTCCACCTGCTGTTCCAGATCGGTGGTGTAGCTTACGCTCAGGGCGCCGGGAAGTTTCAGTATTTCTTCTCCGACTGCATCCGCCTCATCCGTCGTGTGATCCGGCGTCTCATAGTAAACGCAGTTTGCCTCAGGCGCTTCCCCGTAAAGCTTTTCATAAAGAACCGGCGTCATGTAAAGATAATGCCCCATATAGTTCTCACAGATAATCTCCACCGTTACGGTCATATCGCCTTTCTCTTCGTCGCGGATCGTGATCTCATCGCCCACTTCCACGTCGAGTTCTTTCGCCATCTTCTCCGTGAGTGCCGCGCCGCTGTCAGAGAGGGAATATTCCTCATGGGACACTCTGTCGCGGAGCACGACGAACTCAGGGAAGGAATCTGTTTCCTCCGGAACGTTGAGATATACATCGTGCCACTCGCCGTCATTTCCCACGGTAATCTGGGTCAGCAGGCTCTCCGCTGCTGCCGTCACACGGCTGTCTGAAGACAGCACTTCGTATACTTCCTCTTTTTCCTCCTCCGAAGCGTCCTCGTCCAGGATCACATTGCCGTCGTAGAGCTGGATCTGCTCATACTGGAGAACCGCTATGGCGAAGATGGAATCCCGCAGTCCGAAGCCCACCAGAAGGAGGGCCATACAGCCGCCGATTCCGAATATTGTCATGAAAAACCGTTTCTTATATCTCACAATATTGCGAACGGTAGCCTTCCAGGAGAAGTTCAGTCTCCTCCAGATAAAGGGGATTCTCTCCAGGAAAACTCTCTGTCCCTGTTTCGGTGCGGGCGGACGCATCAGTTCCGCCGCCTGTTCTCTCAGGTCTCTGTAACAGGAAAAGAAGGTGGCAATCAGCGTACATGCCAGTGCAGTGATTCCTGCCATTGCGCCGTAAAGCATATTATAAGGCACCCGGATCTCATGCATATGTTCATACATAATGCCATATGCCGTGATAATAATATACGGCAGGGACTTTTCTCCCAGCAGCACGCCCACAACCGCTCCGGTCACCGTAGCCAGGCAGGCGTATCCGAGATATTTCGCCGCAATGGAATGTCTCTCATATCCGAGGGCTTTCAGTGTACCGATCTGCGTCCTCTGCTCCTCCACCATACGGGTCATGGTAGTAAGGCTGATCAGCGCGGCTACAAGGAAGAACAGCACCGGGAACACCTCTCCGATGGCGCGCATCCGGTCCGCGTTATCCCCGTATCCGGAATGTTCCGGAAGGTTATCCCGGTCATATACATACCAAACCGGCTCGGACAGATCTGCAATCTCTGCCTCCGCATCCGCGAGTTCCTTCTTCGCATCCTCGATCTGCTGTTCGCCGTCAGCGATCTCATCCTGTGCTTCCCGCTCGCCTTCATAGTAATCTGCCCAGCCGTCATCGATCTCCTGCTGCGCTGTGACAAGCTCTGCCTCCGCATCCGCAAGCTGCTGCTCCCCGTCTGCGATCTGCTGCCATCCGCTGTTGATCTGTTCCTGACCGGACTGGATCTGCGCCTTTGCCGCGTCGATCTGCGCCTGTGCCTGAGCGATCCGGGCATCCCCCTGGGTAATCTGTGTATAGAGTTCATTCATCACCGCCAGAGTCGCCTCGTCGGTCTGTCCGGAGGCAGCCAGGGCGTTGTACTGTTCCTTCGCCTCATTGAGCGTATCAATCTGCCCGTTTAATGTGTCAATCTGACTATTCAGCTCCTCCGCCGCCTGATCAAGCTGCGTCTGCCTGTCTGTCAGCTCCTGCCGGGAAGACTGGATCTTTGCCCGGTTGTCTGCCACCTGCTGCCTGCCGCTTTCCAGCTCTGCCTCCGCATCCTCAAGCTGTGCCCTTGCATCAGCAAGTTCTGCCTCGGCTTCCGCCTTTCCGTCCGCAAGCTCCGCTTCCGCATCGGCAAGTTCCTGACGGGCATCCTCAAGTTCACTGTCCGCCTCATCCATGAGCTCATCATAGCGCGCCTGTTCCCGCTCTGCGCTGATATCTTCCACCCGGGTCAGGACTTCCCCGATCCGCTGGTCATATTCATCGGTAAACTCCGTCAGCGCCTTCGCGCCTTCCACCTGAGCGTAAATCTCCGTGTAGACGTCCATGCAGAAGCTTTCCTCCGGCACGCAGATAAAGGCACTCAGACTTCCGGTTCCGATGGTGGTGCTTCCCCTGCTGAAAGCAATATAGCAGGGACTGCTCACCGAACCTACAATCGTAAATGTGTCCGTCTTCAGCGAATCTGTGACCGGATCATCGGTACCGCTTGAGAAGGTGATCGTATCTCCGATCTCCAATGAGCTCCCGTTCAGATAATCCACATCGACAACGCACTCATCCTCCGCTTCCGGAAGTCTTCCCTCTTCCAGCTGCACCTGGTTCATGGTCGGCAGAAGAGACATCACATGGACCGCTGCCTGGTTGTCCCCTTCCGTACAGAGGACATCCAGCGAGTATCCCCCTTCCGCCTTCTCAATCCCGTCCACCGCTTCCACCGCGGCGATATCGTCATCCGTAAGTCCCATGGTACTGATGACTTCAATATCCATCAGATTCTTACTGTCAAAATATGCATCCCCTGAATACCTCATATCCGGCTCCGACGAACGGATGCCGGAAAAGAAAGCACATCCGATGGCAACGATAAAAAATATGGACAGGAACCGGCCGAGACTGCGCCGGATTTCCATAAAAAAGTCTTTTCTCAACGCCTTCTTCTTCATCCCAATTCCCCTACCATTCTATCTCGTCGATCGACATCGGATTCTCGTTCAGCTCCATCTTTGACACCTGGCCGTTCTTGATATGTATCAGCCTGTCCGCCATAGGCGCAAGCGCCTGGTTATGAGTGATCACGATCACCGTCATGCCCCGCTCCCTGCACATATTCTGCAGGAGCTTGAGGATGGCTTTTCCCGTATTGTAATCCAGGGCACCGGTGGGCTCGTCGCAGAGCAGAAGCTTGGGATTCTTTGCAAGCGCCCTTGCGATAGAAACTCTCTGCTGCTCTCCGCCCGAGAGCTGTGCCGGGAAATTGTCCAGACGGTCTCCTAGCCCGACCTCCTCCAGGACTTCCTTCGCGTCGAGTGGTTCCTTACAGATCTGGAGAGCCAGCTCCACATTTTCAAGCGCGGTCAGATTCGGAACCAGGTTATAGAACTGAAAGACAAAACCAATGTCCTCCCTCCGGTATCCGGTCAGTTTCTTTGCATTGTAGGCGGTAATGTCCTCCCCGTCCACAATCAGTTTCCCGCTTGTTGCTGTATCCATGCCGCCCAGGATATTAAGCACTGTCGTCTTTCCCGCGCCGCTTGGGCCCACGATCACGACAAACTCGCCCTTCTTTATGGAAAAATTAATATTGTCAGCCGCCCGGATCTCCACCTCGCCCATTTTGTAAACCTTGGTGATATTTTCTAACTTTACAAAATCTTCCATATGCAGTTTTCTCCTGAGTTTTATTAAGCGGAGCGGATATCCTGTGTATCCGCTCCGTCCGTTATTTGTTTAATTATAACATAATATCGGGGAATTTTGAGATGTTTCGAAAAATTTCAGATTTATTTCATAATATCAGTTCCGGTTCAGCTTTACGGCAAAACGGAACAGTACCAGGCCGATCAGGAACATGACGGAAAGCGCGCTAACCGCAATGTTGATCTGACCCGTGAGCTGGCTTAACACGGAGACGAGTGCAGTTCCGATCACCGACGCCCCTTTTCCGCAGATATCATAGATACCGAAGTACTCTCCGGATTTCTCCGCAGGAATAATTTTCGCAAAGTAGGATCTGGAAAGCGCCTGAACGGTTCCCTGGAACAGTCCCACCATCACCGCCAGGATCCAGAAATCAAGCTGGGAGTCCAGCCAGTATGCATAGACGGCAATACAGAAATATCCTGCGATGCAGATTGTTATAATCGTCTCCGGTCCGATCTTCTTCACAAACCTGCTGAAGATCAGAACTGCCGGGAATGCGACGATCTGGGTCACAAGCAGCGCCAGGAGAAGTCCCGTGCTGTCCAGCCCCAGCGCCTGACCGTAGGCAGTCGCCATGTCGATCACCGTATACACTCCGTCAATGTAGAAGAAAAATGCCAGAAGGAAAACAAAGATATGCTTCTCTTTGACCACTTCCATCAGGGTATGTCCCAGGCGCTTGAAGCTGGTACTGATCACATGCTCTCCCGCATCCGCAAAATACTTCTGCTGGTAGCTTTTCAGCAGCGGAACGGAAGTACACAGCCACCAGAGCGCCGTAATCAGAAATGCAAGGATCATGGTCGTCTGCATCCCCAGGCCGAAGTTTCCACCGCCCAGCACAATCACCAGACTGATCACAAAGGGAATACAGCTTCCGATATATCCCCAGGCATAACCGTGGGACGATACCTTGTCCATCCGGTCCGGTTCGGTCACGTCCGTGAGCATGGAATCATAGAATACAAGGCTTGCGGAATAGCCGGTCTTTGCCAGGACAAACACGACGAGGAACCACAGCCAGGAGGAGAGGAAGCCCAGTACAATACATCCCACAACGCCCACTCCCATGGAAGCCGCAAAGATAATCTTCTTAAAGTTCTTCGTGTCCGCGACCGCACCCAGGGTCGGTCCCAGAATCGCCACGATCAATGTACATACGGATGTGGCATAGCCCCAGTACGCGAGATAATCTACATCCGAGATTCCCGCATTTCCGGCAAGATAGTTAAAATAGATCGGGAAAATGGTGGACACCATCAGCGTAAACGCCGAATTTCCCACATCATAAAGCACCCAGTTCTTTTCCAGTGGTGTCAGTTTAAACTTCATTGTCATACTCTCTCTTTCTTTTTTGATTTTACGCATGTGCAGGTCCGCCGCAGCCGCGTGCCGCAGAGCCGGGCACTTACAGCGTCAGCTTCTCCCAGTTCTCCCCCGCGCCGAAAGTCTCATGGAACCGTTTCGGCAGTTCTCCGTTATTGAAAAGCTTCTTCTGATACTGGATGATCAGCCCTGCCGCCAGAGGCACGGCGCCCGCGAACTGCCTTTTCAGGAGCTGGCAGTAGTCCCTGCACGCCGGGTTGGGTTCCAGGCTCATCACCATCCCGTGCATGGAGTCGTAGATCTTCGCCAGTCTCATCACCGTGAAGATCAGATTCCGTTTCGCGGGGCCAGGCGCCAGCAGCACCTTATGGCAAAGGATCATCCACTTCATGCACTTTTCCACAAGTTCCGGCGTGAGATCGCTGTAAAACGGAGCAATCACCTCGCCGTTCTTCAGGCTGGGATGGATATGTTTTGTCGCAAGATACCTCACCGGGTTGATGTAATCTTCCTTCAGCAGGAGCCGGTCGAACTCCATCTCGATCTCCGAATGGCTGATGCCGCTGACCTGGATCATCTTCTCCACATAAGGATGGCATTCACTGTCCAGGGCAAAGTGGCAGATCACTCCGTAGATATAGGCTCTGGCAGCCGCCGGGTCCTCCGCCTTTGCGATAACCTCTGCAGCGTGGTTGAAAAACACATCCGCCATCTCGTCATGAAGCGCATATCCCTGGCTGTTCACCGGATTCTTTGACAGTGGTTTATAGTAAAAAAGAAGATCCGGACCATGAAGTCCCACGTCAAACAGTTCTCTGTTGTTTTCGATTGCATTCTGCAGCGGCCTCGGCAGCGCGCTCATAACTTCTTTTCCAAACTTGTAATGTGCATATGTTGTCGGCATGTACAAATCCCCTTTTCTGTATAAAATCATCCTGCCCGGATTGCGCGGGTTCGCAGCGCAGGAACCTCGCCGCGGCATCCTCGCTGCGGCATCCGGACACTATGATATTATATTATCACATATCTTACGTAAAGAAACCATTATATCTATGAAATTTTTCTGTAAAATGTAAACTCTTTTCCCTTGACTTTTTTCAGTCCTGCACCTATTATAAATATGTGTGAAAACACACCGTCTTTTCGGATACACTGTTTGTGTATTCTGTTTTTACGGGCTTGTACTGGTTTCGACAGGGATCTTGAAGATGGAGAAGCTATCCGCAGGCTGATGCGTCAAATCGCAAACTTAAAATTAAACGCTAACGATAATTACGAATTAGCTGCGGCCTAATTGCCGCATGTCGGCCCCGGGGCACTCACACCTCGGGAATCCGGCATCAAACATGTGAGAAACGATGACGGCAAAGCTTTGAGCCGTCAGGCGTATCATGAAGCTACTGAACCCGTGAGGATGTTCGTTTCCGCACGGCAGAGGGAATGAAAAAGAACGGACTATGATAGTAGAAGTACATGGGATAGGTTTTTGGACGCGGGTTCGATTCCCGCCAGGTCCACTTGGCCGCGAAGCGGCGAACACTTTGCGGCCGGCCGCAGACGGAAACATAGCTCAGCTGGGAGAGCGCTCGCCTGACTAGCGGGAGGTCATGGGTTCGAGCCCCGTTGTTTCCACTGATAAAAAGGACTCTGCACATGCGTCAGAGTCCTTTTTTGCTGTCTTCCTTTATTCCTGCTCCTGCAGGATCTCGCATCTTCCCTTTCCGTTCCGCTTGATCCCGTAGAGAATCCGGTCTGCCATCTTGTAGAGTTCGGAGAAGGTTCTCTCCTGTGTCCCGTATATGCCGCCTATGGAAACTGATGTGGACACAAGGGGATATCTGCGCCCTGCCTCTTCTTCATAACTCCGGATTATTCTCTCTGCAATCTCGGATACAGCCTCCGGGCTGTGGCAGGGCTGCGCAAACAGAGCGAACTCGTCGCCGCCCAGCCGTATGACAAAGTCCGAAGCCCGGAACGAACGTTTCAGAAGCCCGCCCATAAACCGGAGCATTATATCGCCTTCATTATGTCCGTACAGATCATTTACATTCTTAAAATTATCCAGATCAAACATGAGGAATATGTAGGGCACATCCTTCTGCATATGGCGTGAGATCAGAATCTCGCCGCCTTTTCTGTTGAACACGCCTGTGAGATAATCTTTCTCCGCTTCTTCCATAAGGCGGTCTCTCATTTTCCTGCTGTCTGAAATATCTACGAGGACACTGATAATAACCTGACGGCCGTCTTCCATGGTAAGCTTGCGCCCCACATCGTGAACCCAGAGAAAGGATCCGTCCTTTCTTATAATCCTGTACTCTACAGCCAGCTGCTTTTCCCACTTTACCCTGGCTGACAGAAGTGCCTGGACGATATCGCGGTCCGCCGCGCAAACCGCATTGAGCATCATTCCCCCTGTCCTCTCAACAAACTCGTCGTAAGTATATCCCAGCATCTGAAGCATCGTGTCGTTGATGACATAAAGAGGGAAACCCTTTTCTATATATATCCCTATGATTCCGCCCGGCATCATACGGCAGAGGAGTTCGATCAGCTCATACTGCGCTGCCTCGCTCATTTTTCCTCTCATTCCTTCATTATCCATCTGACTCGTCCTTCCCGCCCGGCTTCCTATTTCTTCAACAGCCGGGCTTTTCTAATATTTCTGATAATCAAAGAGCTTTGTCAGTTTTCCGTCAAAGAGTTCCGTCAGCTCTGGTAGAGGCGGCGAAGCGGCTTTTCCGCCGAGAAGAAACACTCCAGCAGCCTCGGATTGAAAGCCCCGCACTCTCCGTCTCTTATCATGCGGAGGGCCTCTCCCGCCTCAATGGCGCCTTTATAAACCCGCCTGCTCACAAGAGCGTCATACACATCCGCCAGGGATACGATCTGTGCCCACAGAGAGATCTCATCCCCTTTCAGTCCGTCCGGATATCCTCTTCCGTCCCACCGCTCATGGTGGTGTTTTGCGATGTCATAGGCGTACTGGAACATCCGGTTGTCCATGATATGGGGGATCTTCTTCAGGAGCTCCGCTCCCTGCGTCGTATGCGTTTTCATCACTTCAAACTCCTCTGCCGTCAGGCGCCCCGGTTTGTTCAGGATCGCATCCGGAATCGCGATTTTCCCCACGTCATGCATGACGGCAGCCATTGCGATCTCGCGGATATTTTCCTCGTCAAGCCCTTCTCCCAGAGGAGTATTTCTCAGAAGATATCCCGTAATGTCCCGGATCCGGTGGACATGGTCTCCCGACTCGCCGCTCCGGAACTCGATTGCAGTCGCAAGGGATTCCACCATATCCATGTTGAGCTGAATGATCTTGCGTGCCTGGGAAAGGAGCTCCGCCTGCTGCTCCTCCACCTTGCTGCTGAGTCTCTGCCTTGCACGGTACAGTTCAATAACCGAATCGATTCGACGTCTGACCACGTAGGGGACGACCGGTTTACGGATTACGTCCATCACTCCGAGTTCATACGCATCCTTCAGGATACTGTCATCTGCCTCCGCTGTAATGAGAAAGACCGGGATCTCATTCTGCAGGCTTTTCTCATTGATTTTCCTCAGGACTTCCATTCCGTCCATCACCGGCATGACCACATCGAGAAGAACCGCACATATGCTGTCTCTGTTTTCATCAAGGATCTGCAGCCCTTCCTTTCCGTTTTCTGCCTCAGTCACCCGGTAACCTGAGAGAAATATATTCTCCAGGATCGCCCGGTTGATTTCATCATCGTCTATGATAAGAATCGTATTCTGCATCTTGCTTTCACTCTCGTCTGCCCTACGGTTTCCTGTCATTTTACTCCTCCGCTCTGTCCTGTCTTTCAAGAATCAGTTTTTCCATTGTATCTTTCAATATACGGAAATCAATCGGTTTTGAAATATGTGCATTCATTCCCGCTTTCTTCGTAAGTGCAATATCCTCGGCAAATGCATTGGCCGTCACCGCAATGATGGGGATCCTCCGTGAATCCGGACGTCTTGCCCTGCGGATTGCCACAGCCGCCTCGCATCCGTCCATCACAGGCATCTGCATATCCAGCAGAATCAGGTCAAAATACCCCGGTTCCTGGGCCTCATACAGTTCTACCGCCTGTCTGCCATCCCAGGCGGAAGCGGTCTCTGCACCGAAGGAGCCGAGCATCTCTGTCATAATCTCCATGTTGATCGTATTGTCCTCCGCCACAAGGATCCTTTTTCCCGCAAGGATCTGTGTCTCTCCCTCTCCGGCAGGGCCGCGTTCCTCGTGTATTTCGGAACTGCCGCCGGTTTTTCCGCCGCTGACGCGGAAAGGAATCGTAATTTCAAACAGACTTCCCTCTCCTAGCGCGCTCTCCACCGCAATCGTTCCATCCATCTTCTGCACCAGTTCCCGGACAATCGGCATGCCCAGTCCTGTCCCCGCCACTTTAGCCGCGCCAAACTGGACTTCCCTCTCAAAGGGAACAAACAGTTTGTCCAGGAATTCCCGGCTCATCCCGGCTCCATTATCCCGGATCCGGAAACAGTATTTTCTGAACTGGCTGTTCGTATCGCGGATCTCGCCTACATCCAGCTCGATCACTCCGTCCCGCCCGGTGAACTTGAAGGCATTGGAGAGGATATTGTTCAGTATCTGCTGGAGTTTTCCCCAGTCGCCCACAACTTCCGTGTCCTCAAATTCAAACTTCACAATGAGTCTTTTCCCTTCCGCTTCAATCTGGGAACGGTACAGGGAAACGAGATCTTCCAGATTTTTCTTCAGGTCAAAGCTCTCGCTGCGCAGTTCCAGTTTTCCCGCTTCAATCCGCGACATGTCAAGGATATCGTTGATCAGTTCCAGGAGCTGTTTCCCCAGGCGCCTGATTTTCCCCAGCGTATCCCTGATTCCGGAAGGATCATCCACATTGTTCTCCGCAAGGTCTGTCAGACCGATGATCCCGTTGAGGGGCGTCCTCATGTCATGGGACATCTGGGAGAAAAATATGTTTTTGCTCTTCGCCATATTGTCCGCGGCTTCCAGAGAATTCTTCAGCAGTTCCAGACGGGAGAGGTCCTGCTCCTTCGCCTCATTGACATCCCGGAAGGCAAGAACTACAGTGCCTTTCTGCAGAGATTCATCATACAGCATCTGCACATGTACCCAGCGGTATTCCCCGTTGAACTTTCTCTTAAAATCACCGCCGAAATCCCGCACTCTGCGCCTCACCAGTTCCTCCATGCCTTCCGAGGAAAACACCCGGCAGAACTCCCCGTAATCGTCTTCCCGGATCACTTCCCGCATCACGGCCAGGAGCTCGCTGTAGTTTCCTTTTCTCGGGATCTTGACCCTGACATAATCAGAGCCTTTCATCATGTAATACCGGTCTGCGCGCAGGTCGATCTGGTAAAGGGCATAGTAGGAATTTCCCAGGACTCCGATAATCTCATTGTAGACGGCAGCTTTGCGGCTTGTCCGGAAATCCGTAACTGCAAACAGAATTACCGTCAGGACGAAGACCGTGATGACGCCGATAAATATCTTCCACGCCTCAGCATACGGTTCCCAAAGTGCCTCATAGGGGATCGTAACAACTGCATACCATCCGGAGTCCAGTCTGTAATAGTAAGCCCCCCGCTCCAGACCGTCCACGCCGATGATGCGCGAATCACTTTTCCCCTGTACATTCTCTATGATCTCACGGAATACCCCGTCAAACCGCTCCTGCAGTTCCTCATAGTTCAGCTCTGTCAGGCTGTATGACAGAAGCGTTCCTACAGAGTCACAGATATAGTAGTTCGTTCCTTCCGGCGCATCCTGTTCGCCCTTCATCTCCGCTTCATGTGCCGGATATATATCCACCGCAACAACATCATCCGTTCCCCGGATCTTCATTGCAAGTGTCACCACATCCCTTTTAAGCCTTACATCCTCATATACATCTGTATAAATAATATCTCCGTCTGCAGCCATCGCCTTCTGATACCACTCTGCATTTTCCGGATTGAAATTCTCCCTGCCTTCCCACTCCAGCGCTGCATAGATCCCTCCGTCTATTACCGCATACAGATCAATCTCGCCGAGATCCATGGTATCCATGGCGAATGCGAGGTAATCCCGGATCATCGCCGAGCAGTCTTCCGTCCTGTTCTCCGGTCTCAGCTGATACTCCATCGCCTCCAGAACCGTCTCATATCTGCGGACTGTAATCACTTCATTCAGCCCGTATACATGCGCTCTTTCATCGCCTGCCGTCTGTACATTTTCGATAACAGCCTGATACATCCTTGAAGCCGCATAGGGAATGAAAATGCTTATGATCAGGATGGACAGGATCAGAAAAAGATAGCTTTTTCTTCGTTTCTTTTCCATGTTTTCTACTTTCCGCTTTCGTTTTCTTTTATATCCGTATGGAGAATTTTTCTCTATAACATTATAGTTTCCGGATAAATTATATTCAACCGGAAATTTCCCGGTCAAAAAAACAGCCGGAGAAATGCCTTCCCCGGCTGTATAAAATCCTATGGAGTATACGGGATTCGAACCCGTGGCCTCCACAATGCGAATGTGGCGCGCTCCCAGCTGCGCTAATACCCCATGGAAAAGAGTATAGCACTATTGCCGGGAAAATACAAGTAATTTTCTCCAACAAGTTCGACATCGGAGGGTCCGCTCCCGCAGCGAAAGTCCTACGCTTTCGCTCCTAGGCTGTCTATAATGGTGATGACCAGTCCCCGGATGCTGTTCTCCGTAGTCCGGTAGGGTGCAATACGCAGTGTGTAATACCTGCCGTTCATGGCTGTCACTTCCCGGTCGATCGGGACCAGATCCTTGAGCACTTCCTTTGCATCTTTTATGATGTCCTCATCCGGGAAGCTGTGGGCAAAGATCTGCAGGGAACGTCCCACATCATGGTCCATGAGCTGGAACTCCCGTCCCACATACTCCGTAAATTTGCGGATATTCAATGCGCTGTCCACGAACAGAATTCCGATCATTGTGGAGGAGAGGAAGTTGGACAGGTCATTGGTCAGCATGGTCAGTTCATCCAGTTTCTGCTGATACTCGGTATTCACCGTGTACAGTTCCTCGTTCACTGACTGCAGCTCCTCATTGGAACTCTGGAGTTCTTCATTGGCGGTCAGGAGCTCCTCGTTGGCTGCCTGAAGCTCCTCGTTCACCGTCTCAAGCTCGCCGATGGTCGATTTCAGGTCATTCTGTGATTCATGAAGCTCCTGCTCCAGATCCGCGATTCTTCTGGCTGCCGTCGTATCTACATCATACTTCTCTGTCACTCCGCCGGGATCTTCCGTGTCATGCTCCGCGAAAAGAACGGCAATGAGTCCTGTATCCTCCCTGTTTTTCCCCGGCACGGGGCTGACTGTCAGATTAATGGTCCTGCGTCCCGACGGACAGTCCACGGTGATTCCGGTATAGGTGACTGTGTTATGTTCTGTCCGGCAGCGGTTCAGCGCCGTGGATGCCACCAGGCTCAGATCCTGGTTGATCAGGCTGAAAAAGTTAAACGTCGCCTTGCCCGGTGCGATGGTGAGATAATCCTGATAATTCCCGAAGAAATGGATTACATTGTTTGCCTCATTCACCACCACCGATGCAGGAAGAAAGTTCTCCAGGAAATGCACGTATGTGCTCTCCAGTGTATAATCCCCGGACTCCCTGTCAAGAACGCTGCTTATTCTGGGTGACACATTCTGGACATTCGGTATATTAAACGCGATCGGCGCAAATTCGTCCACTTTCCCCTCTCCTTTATGTACATATATTTTTTCTGCATTGCAGACCGGCGTAAACACCGCCGAGTACTCTCCGGCGGTCTCGCTCTTTCCGAGGAAGAGGTATCCTCCGTCTTTCAGCGCGGAATGGAAGATACCGAACAGCGCCCTCTGGAGCACCGGCTGAAAATAGATCATCACATTCCGGCAGCTGATCAGGTCCAGCTTGCCGAAGGGCGGATCGGAGAGCATATTGTGTGGCGCGAAGATAATCATCCTGCGGATCTCCTTGGAAATCGTATACTGATCATTCTTCTTGGTGAAAAACTTCGCCAGTCTCTCACTGGAGACATCATCGAGAATACTCTCCGTAAAAACTCCTTTTCCCGCCTGCTCGATCGCTTTTGTGTCAACATCGGTGGCAAAGATCTTGACGTCCCGCTGAACGCCCAGCTCATCCAGGACTTCCCGGAACAGAATTGCCAGGGAATACGCCTCCTCACCGGTGGAACAGCCTGCGCTCCACACGCGCACAGGCTCGTTCTCCCCCGCCCGTTCCACGATCCTGTAGATCACTTTCTGCTTCAGTTTTTCAAAAAACGACGGATCCCGGAAGAAATTGGTCACACCGATCAGAATCTCCTTGACCAGAATCGAAGCCTCATCCGCATCTCCTGAAAGAAATTCCACATACTCTGCCAGGCTCGGCTTGTGGGTGACCACCATGCGCCGCTCGATTCTGCGCAGCACGGTGGTTCTCTTGTAATTTGTAAAATCGATCCCGCTTGCTTTCTTAAGAATGGCGTAGATCCGCGGGAAAGTCTCCTCATCCGAGAAAAGCACATCCTTCTCCTGAGGTCTCAGAAGTGTGGGGTAATGGGAGAAATTCAGGATCTCGTCCACGATCTCATCCGGCGAAAGAATAAAATCAGCAAGCCCCGTATTGATCGCGCTTCTCGGCATCCCGTCAAATTTCGCCGTCTCCGGGCTCTGTACGATAACCAGACCGCCCTTCTCCTTTACGGCCTTGACGCCGCTCGTACCGTCGGATCCCGTCCCGGAGAGCACCACGGCAATAGACCGGTCATTCTGCTCTTTCGCAAGGGAGGTGAAGAACACATCGATCGGATGGTTGAGCGTCCCCTGGACGAAATCTGTCAGAATGAGCCTTCCGTTCCGGATCGTCATATTCTTTTTCGGAGGTATGAGGTAAACATTGTCCGGCAGGATCTCCATCTCGTTTTCCGCCTGCATCACCTGCATCTCCGTATGTTTTCCCAGGATGTCCGCCATAAGGCTCTTGTAATCCGGGGAGAGATGCTGGATCACGACAAAACTCAAACCGCTGTTTCCGGGCATATGCTGGAAAAACTGCTGCAGCGCCTCAAGGCCTCCTGCCGAAGCGCCGATACCGACTATGAGCGGGGAATTCTTTGAAACTTCTTCCGATGTTTCATTTGTACTTTTTCTTTCTGTCATCTTAAACAGTACCTCCTCGTTCTCGCATTGATTTACCTGTTCATATTCTGCTTCAGGTAGCGTTTTTCAAACTCACATGCCGGAAGGGGCGCCGCATAATAGTATCCCTGTCCGCAGAAACATCCCGCATTCAGAAGCGCCTCTGCCTGCTGCGGCGTCTCCACACCTTCCGCAACGCACTCCATCCCGAAATCATTGCAGATCTGCACAATATTCTCCACAAGCATGTTACTGATTTCATTTCCCGGCAGGTCGTTTATAATCGTCCTGTCCAGTTTGATTGCATTAAACCGGATATTGCTGAAAACAGAAATATTCGCATATCCGGAGCCGAAATCATCCAGTTCAAAGCCGATCCCGCACTCCCGGAAATTGTCCACGATACAGGCAAGAGTCGCTTTCTCCATATCTCCTGCCGTCTCCGTAATCTCCAGTTCGATCTGCTCCGGAGGGATCTCGGGGTAACGGCTCTGTATGGCCAGCACCGAGGCAAGGGACGTAGGATTGAAAAGGGTAATCCTGGATATGTTTATGGATACTTTCACCTGCGGCATCCCCGCCTCTTTCCAGTCATGCAGCTGCCTGAGCACCTGCTCCAGCATCAGCAGATCCAGCTCCCGGATGGAACCGCTCTGTTCCAGCACATCAATAAACTGAGCCGGAAGTACGATATTCCCTGACTCATCAACTCCCCGCGCCAGCGCCTCCGCCCCGATCAGCGCGCCGCTGCGCATATCGATCTTGGGCTGAAAATACGGCATAAAGTGACTCCCCGAGATTTCCGCCGCGGCGGTTTTCTTCTCCACATGCAGCATTCCTCCTGCCGGATCCGCCACTCTCGTATTCTCGCTGCGCATGACAGCCTGTGCCTCACGGACAAGATTTCTCGCCGAGAAGATTCCATCCGCCCAGACATAGCCGATTCTGACCTGTCTCGGATACCTTCTCTGGATCATCGTGCGCAGCCGGGTGCACCGTCCGATAAACACTTCCTGAATCGTATTCGGGAAGAGCACGACGAACTCCGCATCCCAGGTCCGGAAGATGAAGCCTCTGCCAAATACACTGGTGAGCGACTCGGAAATATAAAGGAGGAACTTTCTCCCGTACTCAAAACCGAAGTTGCTGTTGAGCATGGAAAAGTCCGGCACATCCAGGGACAGTGCCCCCATGGAACTGTAGGAATCCGAATCCAGGGAGTAAACCACATCCATATAGGAACTCAGATTCGGCAGGCTCGTCAGCGCATCCTGCCCCGCCCCCGTCTGTGCAGCCAGAGATTCGAAGCGTTTCCTCTCTCCTGCTATATACGGGATCAGTGTTCCGAGCAGAGCTGCTTCCCTGCAATGTTCCTGCGCATTTTCGATGCACAGGAATCCTTTCACTGTATTCTCTCTCTGCAGCGGGAACACGAAGAACCGCCACGCCCCGCTCCTTTTCAGATCTTCCGGCGCTGCCGGACATTCCATAAATACGGGCTTTTCCTGCCTGAGGCATTTTCCCAGCAGAGGGATCTCTTCCATTCCGACTCCGGTCAGAATATGCTGGATGCTCTGGCGCCCTTTATTCGTCCACTCATAAAGCATGGATACGGTACGTCCGTCCTCCTCCAGCGAGAGAATGTATGTCCGCGCCGCCTGATAGTATTCTCCGATACACCGGAGGGCATTGAGCATGGACGCCTCCAGAGAACGGGCAGTGAGCATATCCGTGACACAGTGGAAGGCCACGCCCTGTTCTTCCCTGGTAAGCCGGCGCTCCATCTCGTCCTCCTGCACCTCAATGCCGGAGTCTGAGCTCTCTTTTCTCAGTCCTGCCCACGCCCAGTCTTCCTCTTCTCCAGGGAAGGCAACCGTGTCCATGGCAGAATTTTTCCACATCTCGCACAGGTATCCTGCCCGGATCACAAGGATATCATAATCCGCCCGCTCCACAGGCTCCACCACAGCTCCCGCGACGAACCGCGACATCTCCACGCCGTAGATATCCCCCATACACGTCCGGATATATGCGAAGGCATCTTCTATCCTCTTCTTCAGGTCAAACCTGGAACCGGGAGCGGGGAAGAACGCCAGGAGTGTATCCGGCCTGTACTCTCCCACAATACAGTCCATCCCCAGTGCCGTAGCCAGCACCGTGGCGAGGAATCTCCGGGATTTTTTCTCTCTTTCCCCTTCTTCGCCGCTCCCCGGCCAGGGACCGCCGACAAAGCGGATCATGGCAAGGGCACATTCCGCTTCGATTCTGTTCCGGATCAGGCATTCCGTCATGTTTTTCAGGGACTGCGCCGTACAGATCCCGGTCTGCGGATCGCGCTCCGGTTTTCTTCCTGTCATCCGCTCCCAGTCGTGGCGCTGCTGGTTATCGCAGAAGCAGGCAAACATATAGACATCCTGTGTCTTCGGCTCCTGAACCAGATTGACCATATCCTCCATCCAGCGGATATTCCCGCCGCTGTCAACTCTTCTGTACTCTGAGGAGGACCAGACCTCCCCTTTCTTCATATCTTCGAGAAGACGTTCCCGGCGGAACCGCTCTTCAAAGTCCATTCCCTGAGACTTAAGGAACATATGGTTCTTTTCAAAATGCATAACCTCGGTATATGTCTTTCCCCAGGTCCACGCAGTCTGATCCATGCCGTTGATCCAGATCTCCTCCACGTAATCCGCCGTCAGATTGGCTTTCACGCGGATAAGAAGGGTATGTCTGAGTATCTCCGGGAGAGCCCTCCGCGGAAACATGGCGCTTCCGATCCCCGAAAGATCCGGAAGCTTCGACTGGATCCCCACTGCCTTCACCGGCCGTCCGTCCGGGTCGTAGGTCATCCGGTACGACAGCGCAACCCATCCGTAGCACCGGCTCGCCCTGTCGCGGATAATGAAATTGCCGCTTCCCGCGTCTTTCCCCGCCATGAGCTGGTCTGCGAAGGCGGAAAAATCCGCCGCGGAATCCGGGTGTATTATGCCGCGCTCGATAAACGACCAGGGGAAATCCCCGATCACCGTATCCTGTCTGCAGCACTGTTCATCCACATTGAATGTATTGTACGTCCGATTCTCAAGATCCACCTCCCACATCATATGCGGTGTCTGGCGGAACGCGACTCTCAGACGCTCATTGCTTTCCCGGAGCTGGCGCTCCTTCCGGATCAGCTCTGAGATATCGGTGGACATCTCTAGCATGACCGGATATCTGCTGCCCGGATAGGCAACCCTGGCAATCCGGACATGCCGCCAGATCCAGTCGGAGGCCCGCTCTGAGGACCCCCTCCTGGAAATGCGGTGGATATGGTCTGAGATGCCTTCTTTATCCGCACTTTTCCGGATCAGCTGTTCATAATCTGCCTCATAGTCGGGGTGGATTCCGATCTCTTTCAGGCCGCAGGGCAGCCGCAGCTCCTCCTGGGTAGTCCCCAGCATCTGGCAGAATCCCTGATTTGCATAGATCAGCCTGAGCGCCGGTCCCACCTCGATCAGACCCACTCCGCCGTCCAGATATTCCAACAGCGTATGCACGGATATTGCCCCGGAAGTCGCTCTCAGCGCCCTGTCCCGCATCTCATCCGCATTCGTCAGCAGGTGGTAGCTCCTGCGCCCGTTGTTCTTCGCCTCGTAGAGGGCAGCGGCAGCCTGACCGAACAGCTTCTCGAACGTAAAGTTTCCGCCCTCCGCAAGGTAGACTCCCACAGAGGCAGTCACCTGTATCACCGGATCCGTTCCTGCTTCATAATGCATCATACTGCAGAGCTGTTCCGCTTTCCTCTCGATATCTTTTTCCGTAAAAATTCCCTTTACAAAGACCAGAAACTCATCTCTTCCGATCCGGCTCACCACATCCGTGGCCTTAAAAAGAGCAGAGAGAGTCTGACACGCACACTGTTCCACGTGTTCCTCTTCCCGGTAGCCGAGCCGCTCGTTGACTTCCGGCATATTGTCCAGGTCGATCATGAACATGGCGCATCTGTCCTCTTCCGACATCTTTTCCAGATGCCAGTCAATATACTTCCGTGCCCTCTCTCCGTTTATAAGTTCTGTGTACTTATGCCTGTACTTTGACACTTTACCCTTCCCTGTTGTGTGACGCTTTTCCGGGTCGGGTTCTGTATTTCCCATCATCAATTTTATCTCCTTAAGATGCAGCCTTTTGAAGCGTCGCTCTTCAGTTCATTATAGTCCCATTTGTCGGCATATTCAATACACATTCAAATCTTTTTCTTCTCCCGGGGCAAGAGAGATCTCCCCTCCGTCAGGCAGCACAAGAATGCCTTTCATCCCTTCCGGGAGGCAGATTCTGACTTTCCAGCCCTCTCCTTTTTCCGAATCAGTAACTTTTGTGTAGGAAAAACCTATTTTTCCTCCCGGAACAGCTGCCTCTCCCTCCAGATCCGGCAGGTAATCCAGGTGAGGACAGATTCGCACTGTCTCCCAGCCGGCTTTGTCCGGACAGATTCCTGCCACAGAACGAATCATCTCATAGATCGGAAGAGCGCTCCACGCATGGCAGTCGCTTCTCGTATCCCCCGGCGTCTCCGGACAGGTGGTGCAGTTCAGATCCAGAAGTCCTTTCCAGAGTTCCATGTTCTCTTCTGTGTACGCATACATTCCCGACTGTTCCAGTGCCCGGAACCACTCGTAGGACGTTGAGAATGTCACTTTAAGGACGTCTCTGCCCTCCGCGGCATTTCTCAGGATCCGGTGTGACTGCTCCGCATCCGTCATCCCGTTGAGCACCGCCCACGCCTGGGCGTGTTCCGTGTACTGTTCAAATGACGGTCCCTCACGGTACATGCCGCGCTGTTCATCCCAGCACGTCTCCTCTACTTTATCTGTAATGGCTTTCTGACGCGCAAGATACTCCTGCGCCATCCCTTTTCTTCCTGCCGCTTCGTTCAGCTGTGCCGCACACTTCAGGGCACAGGCGTACATCAGGTTGATAATGCTGGACGGTCCCTTCGCCAGAGCAGCGGGAATGCCCGCGCATTCTCCCCATGCCGGCTGCCAGTCCACGAACTCCCAGTATCCGAGCCGTCCCACCAGGCCGTCCTCCCCGATCTTCCTGTCATAGAACGCAAGGATCATATCCATGTCCGGGAAATACTTTTTCACCGTGCCCATATCCCCCGTCTGCATCCAGTACTCCCGCAGCATATAGATATAATGCAGGGAGAATGTGGAGATGATCTGCGGGTAGGCAGAGGGGTATTTGCCGTGGATCAGTCCCTCCGGAATCATGGAGCAGTGATAGTCTTCCAGCGCCTTTTTCGCCAGACGCGCATCCGTACTGACGCAGTAGGTGAACATGGCCTGGAGGCGGGTGTCCATGGGGAACTGCATCTGCTCGTAGTACGGGCAGTCCATATACGTCTCCAGCATACAGTTTTCCAACGTCCGGAGGCTCATCTCCCAGATCTCTTCCACCCATTTTTCCGAAGACTTCACCCAGGAACCTGTCTCAAGGGGATATCCTGTTCTCCGGAATACAGGGGCTTTCACCTGCACGTCTTCGGCTCCCGCCTCAATGCTGATGCGGACAAACCGGAAGGTTCTCACCCAGAAGGGCTCGTAGGCAAGACCGGTTCCATCCAGGATAATCTGATCGGTAATCCCTTCAATCTCTCCGTTCTCCACGTCATCTCTTCTTAAGATTTTCCCTTCCTTTACAAATTTTTCGAAAAAGGTCACAGATACCTTTGCTCCTTCTCCTCCCTCAAAACAGAATTTCGGATAGCCGTTTTTGATCACGCCGGCATCCAGGATCAGTTCCTGTTTTTCTCCTGCCGGAACGGTAATCTCTCCCTTCTTTAATATCCCTGTCCCGCTGAATGCGGAGCCTGTCACCTCCCTGACGAATGTTTCCTGTCTCTCATACAGAAGAGGAATCTGCCTCTCCATCATGGGAAGGCGCTGCACCAGGCCCACCGTATTCATAAAATGATCAATCGCAACCGTCTCGATCCGGGTACATGCCGCCCAACCGGAAGAGTCGAAATCCGTCTCCTTCCACGCGGAAGGGGTGTTCCTGAAATCAATCTCCTCGCAGACTGCGCCGAGATTCTCCGTGACCTTAGTGCTCTTCAGGCAGAAGCTGCCGTCCAGATACACTCTCCAGTCCGCTTTTCCTGTTGTCACGGTTCCCCGCTTCTCCCCGTTTTCATCCAGAATATCGCCCTCCACGGCCAGCCGGTGTCCGCCTCCCGGGGAAACCACTGCGAATATGGACGCCCTCTCATCTGTCTGCTTCACAGCCTCGTCCGGGTCACAGTAGAGCACCTGTACTGCCAGTACATTTTTCCCCGGCCTCAGATACCCGCTCAGCTCCAGGGTATCGTAAAACTGGCGGTAACGGTCCCCTTTGCAGGGTCCGGAATTCACCGGACAGCCGTTCACCCACAGCCGGTAGCGGGCATTTGCCCCGATATCTATGGTGAGTTTCCCCTGTTCCGGCGCCTCAGCTTCAAGGCGGTAACAGGCGAACCTCCCTGTCATGTCTCCCTCGAGAATGTTCCATTTTTCGATCTCCGCCCGGGGCACCCCGAGCCATACTGCTTCTTTCCACATGTTATTTTCCTCCTGAGTCTCTGAATTCACCTGCTGCCATCCGCAGTTACTGCTATTTTAAAAAAATGTCTGTGATGTGCACAGACATTTTTTTGCTATATTGTAATATTTTTCGCTGTCTTTTTCATCTGCCGACTTATCTCGGGCGGCCGGCTTTCTTATTTGTCTTTCATGGCGAATACTTTCATGGCTTTCTTGCAGTTCTCTTTCATCGCCTGAGTGCCCCAACGCACGATATCGTGGTACATAACAGGCTCGTCATGATCCCCCTCCACAAGAGAATAGCAGTATTTGTACTTCTTGCCGTTCTTCTCCAGAGGAATGCATCCCATGCGGAACTGATCCTCGATCCCTTTTCCACCTGCGATCGCCATATAAGTATAGTAATTCACCTTTCTCACGCCGCTTCGGATCGCCCTGCGGAAATCCTCGTCGCTGACGCCGGAACCGCCGTGCATGACAACCGGGATATGTGCCTTTTCACGCACCCGCTCCACCACGGAGAAGTCAAGTTTGGGAGCGCTTAGGTACACGCCGTGGGTCGTCCCGAAGGAGCATGCCAGGGCATCGATTCCTGTTGCCTCCACAAAGATCTTTGCCTGCTCCGGATCGGTATAGATCTTATCCGGATCCGTGCCGTTCCCTGCAGAACCGGTTCCCGTCTCTCTCTTTCCCATACAGCCGATCTCCGCCTCCACAGAAGCCCCCGTCTGCCTTGCAAAGGAGACTACCATCTGGGTATTGGCCAGATTCTCCTCAAAAGGCAGAACGGAACCGTCATACATGACGGAGGTAAACCCGAGATCCAGCGCCCTGCACACATACTCCAGAGTCTCGCCGTGATCCAGGTGTACGCACACCGGCACCTTCGCCTTCTTCGCCATTGCAATCATGATCGGTCCGATCACGTCGATAGGCATAATCTCCTCATGGACTTCCGCATGCTGGATGATCACCGGCACGTCCAGCTCCTCCGCTGCTCCGATGACTGCCATCACTGCCTCCAGGTTCGGTGTGTTAAAAGACCCCACCGCACATTTTCTCGCCTCGCACAGATTCAGAATCTGTCTTAAAGTTACTAACATCTGTCTTTCCTCCTACATCTTTTTATCCGATAATCTGATTTTCACACAGTAAGATTTCTTCTCTCCCGGCGCAAGCATTTTGAGCATCCCGGTCTTCCGCATGACATCGCGGCCATCGGGATAGCAGTTGCCGCACTCCAGTCCCAGGACGTAGTCCCGGACGCCCATCATCTTCCACTCCACAAAGCCGTCCAGTTCTTCCGCATTGAAAGTGATCTCCAGTCCCATGGAAAGTTTCGGCTGCCAGATGGAAGCCCGTCCGTCCTTCCCGGCAAACCGGTGGTAATAGCAGCGCTCCACGTATCCTGCCTGGGGCGGGATCATCCGGCTCCAGTTTTCCAGGTCTTCCGCCGCGTGGTCATCCCGGGGAGTCACACTGACGGAGGGGATCTCCACGATGCTCTCCTCATCCAGAAGCGGATATCCCATATTCATATGGTAGAGGATTTCCAATGGCTCCTCCCGGTCCCCGGTGTTCTCGACGGTATCCCGGATCTCAAAGCTGTTCTCCTCCAGGCTGATCCCGTACTCTCTTGTCAGCCTGAGCTTCTGTGCGAAGATCCTCTCATCTTTCATCACCGCCCGGACTACAAGTTCCTTCTTCTCCCGGTCCTCGAACCAGTATGCCTGTTCTGCGGGCGTGTTGGCGATGGTGCCGTGGAGAGGCAGCCGCTCTCCCGCATCCGTGCAGGGCGATCCCACGGCGCGCAGCCCGCAGGTGGTCAGATATCCCGCGGTAAAGGACTTCAGCCATCCGTCCTCCCGGTCGTCGTAATAGGACGGAGAGACGTACCCGCAGGGTGAAAAATATGACATGTTGATTCCTTTATATGACAGCCTGGAAATGTCGGCGCACCGGTCCAGGGAAACGGTCATCTCCAGCCCCCGCCCGTTGCTGATCTCCAGAAGGCGCATCCCGTCTCCCTTTCCTCCCACAAGCCGGTGTTCTTCCATCCGGTATAACTGGGAGTCATGTCCGATATAGGAATTGACTAAACGATCTGAATTCATGGTTCTTCTCCTTATTTTCCTTATTCTCTGCTATTCTCCTGCCAGAGGCCGCACTGCCCTGTACAGCCTGCGGTAGCGCCGGTAGATTTTCTCATATTTCTCATGCATCTCCGGCCTGGGCTCATAGACTTTCTTCTTCTCCACCATATGTGCCGCCGCATCCTCAAGATCCCGGAAACATCCCGCCGCAATCCCGGTCAGCATGGCGCTGCCGACGGTTCCCGCATCCACCGTATTCAGAGCTGTGATGGGCACGTTGAGCACATCCGCCTTCATCTGCATCCACACCTCGGATCTGGCTCCCCCTCCGGTGGCGTGAAGCATCTTAAAGTGAATCCCGGAATCCTCCAGGCACTCCAGATTGAGCTTCATCTCATAGACAACGCCCTCCATACACGCCCGGTAAATATCGCTGACCGTAGTATCTGTCGTAAGTCCGACCACCGCTCCCTTCGAGCCGGTGTCCATATAGGGCGTGGCAGCCCCGGCGAAATGGGGAAGCACCAGAAGCCCGGTCGGTTCATCCGGCGCTTCTCCACCTCTCTCCAGCATGGAATTGACGGAAATCCCCTGTTCCTTCGCCAGTTCCTTCTCCTTCTTTGCCAGCGTGTCCACGCACCACTGGATCAGTGCCCCTCCGGTATAGGAAAATGCGTAGCACACGTATTTTCCCGGAATCACATAGGGCACTACCGCAAAGTTGCCGTCATACATCACTTCCAGTTCCGGAACACTGTCGTACACCGGTGTCAGGCACTCCACGGTTCCCGCGCCGTCCACTGCCCTGTCGGAATCAAAGACGCCGGCGCCCACTGCTGCGGCGATCTGATCATGACTGATGGAGACGATCTGGGTATCCGGGGAAAGGCCGGTCTCCTGTGCCACCTGCTCCGTGATCCTGCCCGCCGGGGTTCCGGTGGGGACAGGCTCGGACATAAGCTTCATGTCGATTCCCGCCAGATCGAACATCTCCCGGCTCCATTTCAGGCCGGTGATGTCAAACGCCATGGTCCGGGTGGCCAGGGAATAATCGATCTGCGCTTTCCCGGTCAGGGCAAAGACCACATAATCCTCCATGAGGAAGATGTGTTTCGCCTGCCGGTAGATCTCCGGCCGGTTCTTCTTCATCCACATGATCTTGCACAGGCTGTACATCTCATGAGGCTTCAGCCCGGTAATGGAAGCGATGGACTTGCCGTCCAGTTTCTCCGTCAGTTCCCGGCACTCTTCCGCTCCCCGGGGATCGGTGTACAGCATTGCCCGGTGGAGTGGTTTTCCCGCCTCATCGGTCATCACGAAGGTCTCCCCGAAGCTTGTGACGCCGATTCCCGCGATCTCCGGGTGGCGCGCCGCCATCTCCCGGACCACTGCCATGACACCTTCCATAATCGCCTCCGCGTCAATCTCGTGCTCACTCTTTCCGCGCTTTGCCGGGTAATCCCGGTAGGACTGATCCAGCTTTTTCCCGGTACTGTCAAAGACCGTCAGCTTGCAGCCGGTGGTGCCGATGTCAAGGCCGGCGATCTTGATATTCCTGACATTCCTACGCTCATTTTCTTCTACTGTTGTGCCGTCCACCTCACAGTGCCTCCTTTCCCTCCGAAAAGCCCGCTCCGCTGTATACGTCTTTCAGTATCTCTTCCACATAGCTGCGGCTGCGCGCAAGGGATTCCGGATACTTTCCGTCATCATTCACAGCGAACTCCACGGTCATGGAACCTTTATAACCCATTTTGACAAGTTTTTCGATCACATCCGGCAGACAGATCATCCCGGTTCCCGTAGGCGCCGTAGCCATAGGCGTCCCGTCGCAGTCATGGTCCGCAGCCGGATGATCCGCCGGGGCTTTACGCATATCCTTGAGATGCACATACCCGATGCGCCCCTCGAAGAGATCCAGGAACCGGACCGGATCCTCTTTCTCGAGGATCATATTGCCGCTGTCGTATACCAGTTCCAGTCCCGGCACCTGATCCAGAACGGATCTCACATCCTCCGCCCGGCACAGTCCCAGCCGGAGATCCGGGAAGTCTTCAATGACGGCATGCATGCCTTTCCCTTTTATGTATGGGACGATTTCTCTCCAGTGCCGTACCTGCTGCGCACGGATTTCGTCCTTTGTATATCTGTCAATATCGTCCGAAGCCTGCGTCACCAGCATGATTACATCCGTTCCCAGGCGTTCCGCCTCGTCTGCAGCTTTCTTTGCGTCTTCCACTCTGCCGGCGAATCCGGCCTCGTCCATGGCGGCAAATGCTCCAAAGCAGATATAGCTGCTCACTCTGAGATGATGTTTCTTCAGAGTTTCCATGACAAAATCAGTTCCCAGAAGCCCGGTCTCCCATGCCGTCACATCCACGGCGGGATACCCGGCTGCCTCCGCCATCTCCATGATCTCGTCATACCCGTCCTGCAGGGTGTCGATTTCTTTCTGTATCCGATACATGAAGAAAAGTCTCCCGGTCATATTCATCGTCATCAGGCTGATCTGATTCATCTCACAGCGCCTCCCTTCTTAAATCCAGGTATTCACATTCTTCCTGCGTCAGTTCAATGTGAAGGGCTTCAATATTCTCCCGCATCCGCTCCGGCTTTGAAGTGCTCACCACGGCAAACATGTTCAGATTCTGACGGAAGATCCATGCCATGGCGATCTGCGGCACAGTCACACCCTTTTCCGCCGCCAGGAGCTCGCACCGCCTTAAGCGCTCAAAATTCTCCGGATAGCCATACCCCTTCATGGCATTGCCGTCCAGGATCTTCCTTGCGTGTTCCGTATCGCTGCTCTTGAGTTTGCCGGAAAACAGGCCGCGTCCAAGACTGGAGTAAGCCACCACCGGCATCTGGTTTTTCCGGTACCATTCCCTTGCCTCTTCATTTCCCGGTCCGGAAATGGTGACGCATCCTCCGCCCCAGGGATCTGCCATCTGGTCCGCCAGACCGAAGTTCGGACTGGAAACGGTAAAGGGGATCAGATTATGCTTGTACGCATACTCATTTGCCTCCGCGATCCTCTGATGGGTCCAGTTCGACCCGCCGAAAGCGCCGATCTTTCCTTCCGCGTGCATCCCGTTGAATGTTTCCACAATCTCTCCCACATTCATCTCCGGATCATCCCGGTGGAGCAGATAGATATCAATGTAATCCGTGCGCAGATATTTCAGGGATCTTCCCAGGTCTTTCTTCATCTCTTTTTCATTGACACGCTTTTTCCCGAACATACTGGGATGGCCGCACTTGGAGAGAAGCACGATCTTATCCCGCATGTTCTTCTCCTCAATCCATCTTCCCAGGGACTGCTCTGCCGCCATATAATTTCTCGCCGTGTCAAATGTCGTCACGCCTGCATCGTACACTGCATCCAGCAGATCATTTCCGTTACCGTTTGTCATAAACGGCTGCATGGCAGTGCCGAACAGAATCCGTGAAACCGGTTTGTCCACATAAGGTACGGTTGCATACATCATCTTGTTTTCCATGAAATTTTCCTCCTTCTGAAAGACGAAGAGGCAGTCTGAATTTCCCAGGCTGCCGTTCGTTCCGTGAGATTTCTATTCGTCGATATCCACCCAGTCATATCCGAGATATGTGGTAAACGCTTCTTTTAAAATCTCTTTCATATGTCCCACGCCTACGGAGGTGTGGTGTTTGAAGCCGCCTCTTGCCAGACGGATCAGTTTGTTCTGCAGATCCGGGATCTCCGCAACGCCGCCGCAGCCGAAGAATTCTTCCTCGATCGGATCATCGGTGAATCTGGCTTCGCTTGCGTAGACCACAATCTTTCCGTCTTTTGTCTGGCAGTTGGACATGGTCATGTCAAAGGGACGGATTCTTCCCTCGTTGCTGCCCCATCCGGAACCCGGATCTCCTTTGGCGAACATCTTGTGTTCCGTCACGGTTCCCTTTGCCGTCATCAGAGACTGTGCCACCGGACCGCAGTGGAAGAGGATCACTTTATTCTCATCATCGCCGTAGTTGTTGTTCCAGTCAAGAACTGCCGTGGGCTGCTCGCTTGCCAGGTTCATGGCGCGCATGGTCAGGGCGGAACACATGTCGATCTCGCAGGAAGCCACGATTCCCCGGTCATTGAGTTCGCTTAAAAGCACGCAGGGACATACCCGCATGATCGTCTCCATCTCATTCCAGCAGCGAAGGGTAAGCGCATCCAGATGATACTCTTCGATATACTCGTCCAGAACAACGGAGATCTTCGCCAGGGTGAGCATGTTGCTCTCCGGCACTTTTGAGCAGTCCGTATAGTTTTTCAGGCGCTCGATCTTCGCCAACACTGCCGCGTCATCGTCCGCTTTCTGGTTCACCTTGAAGAACACTTCCGAAAGATCAAAGGACTCTACATTGATCCCATATTTCTGGAGGGTGATCTCGTCAAAACGCACCGTCTTGAAAGCGGTCGTCCTGGCGCCGATGCATCCCACATTGAACCGTTTCATTCCGTTTACCACACGGCAGATCGCCGCAAAGTCTCTCAGGTTCTGCGCGAATGCCTCTGACAGCGGATGAACCACGTGGGGTTTCATCACGGTAAAGGGTACCTGATACTGGGTAAACACATCCGTCACGGAGAATTTTCCGCAGAATGCATCCCTTCTGTGGGCGAAGTCCATCTTGCCGATCTCGTCCGGATATGCCTGCATCAGAATCGGCACGCCTGCGTCCTGAAGGGCAGTGATGGCTCCGTTTTCGTCCGCGAAAATCGGCATGGAAAAGATGACTCCGTCATACTGTCCCTCGTGCTCCTTGAGCCATTTGGCATACAGAAGCCCCTCGTCTCTTGTCTCCACACCGCCGTAACGGGTCAGCTCCGCATCCATGGCAATGTAGTCGTATCCCGCGTCCGTCACTGCCTTGATCATGTCGTCCCTTGCCCCGTAGATCAGTTCTCCCGGCATGAATCCTCTGTTGCAGAAGCAGAGTGCAAATGTCATTTTCTTCATTTTCGTCCTCCTGTCCTTTTCTCGAATCCGGTTCGTCCCGGTGTTTCCTGTTTCGCTTTCACGGTTCCGTGTCTGCGATTTCGTTTCTGTGTTTTTGTTTCTGTGATTTTATTGTAGAGAAAAGGACAGGAAGATGATATAGTATAACGTTCTTTTTTCTTTGAATTTGTCCGCTCAGTGCTGTACCGTCTCCGTATTGAATCCCCGGGCAAAGACAGGTCCCATGTACTTTGCCACAAGAGGCACGAGTTCCCGGTCAAAATTGTCTTTTACCGCAGTCTCTTTTCCGAACACCATGGTATGTTCCGTCTCCGGGTCGGAGGCTGACCAGTGGGGAACTTTGCTGTGGTTCGGATCGCCCTTTTCCGCGAAGGCCATCACACAGCCGAAGACTTCTTCCTCCACCTTCTTCGTAACCTCCCCCTGCTGCGTCACGGGGACAAGCTCCGTATTGCGGAACACGAATGGAATATCCGCACAGTGCCAGGGCGCTCTTCCGTCACCCACAGCCATATTCAGATCAAACAGATAGGAGTAGGTGCAGTCGTTTAATCCGCTTCTGATCTTAATATATTCCTGGGTCGGCAGCCGGAAAATGAAATCAAGCATCATCACTTCCGCCGGATCTCTCTCCGGGTATGCCTTCTCAAACAGCGGGAGCAGCTCCGCCGCTGCATCTGCACCCAGAAGCCCCTTCACGTCTTCCTCTCCCGGGACAGACGGATCCCGTCCTGCAAAGGCATCGGAAAACGCGGTAAACTCTCCGAACACCGTGCCGATCACAAGGGGAATGTGCGCCGTCTCCTGACGGAAACCGTTTTTCTCCGGCGTTCCTCTGTAAAATGCATTCGGATGGGGTGTGCCGCCGATGTATTTTCCTTCTTTCTGAAGCTTCGGGCTCACCCGGTTGTACGCGGCTGCCAGATGCCCGTAGGACACCTTCTCAAGCTCCTTCACGTCAGTAAGCTTCAGTTCCTTCATCATGGCGCGCACCAGTTCTTCTCCGCTGCCCTCGCTGTCCGCCAGCACCGGTCCGATGATTCCGCTCATGATGATCCCCTTCGCATACAGCCCGTCCGCCGCCGGCATCTGCAGGAGTGTGGTGATCTTCGCCCCGCCGCCGGACTGTCCGAACAGCGTCATATTGTCGGGGTCTCCTCCGAATTTTGCGATATTATCCCGAATCCATCTCAGAGCGGCGATAATGTCATCCATTCCCGCATTTCCGGAATTGGCGTATTCTTCACCGAAAGCCGAAAGGTCGCAGAATCCCAGGACATTGAGCCTGTGGTTCACGGAAACGACAACCGCCTGTCCTTCCCGGCACATATTCTCCCCTTCATAAGCCACCTGCTCGATGGCGGAGCCTTCCCTGAACCCGCCGCCGTGAAGCCAGACAAGCACCGGACGTTTCCCGTCATCGCAGCCCGGCGTCCAGATATTCAGGTTCAGGCAGTCCTCGTTCTCGATCCAGTAGCGGTGGGGCACCATCAGCTCGCCGTTTGCCTGGGGACGGTTCAGAAGCGGGCAGACATACCCGTAATTCGTGGCGTCCCGCTCGCCTTCCCACGGCTCCACCGGCTCCGGCGCGTGAAAGCGCCGCGCTCTCGCGTAGGGTATCCCCTTGAAAATGGAAATATTGTCGTACTCATATCCTCTGATCTTTCCGTAAGTTGTCTCAACGACCGCCTTTCCCGGGCCGTATGTAAATACATGTGACATAATCTGATACTCCTTCCTGTTGGTTTGTCTCTATTTTATATATTGTATATCAGTGCAGGCATGTGGACAAGAAGGAAAAACTTTTTTGCCGGGGAAGGGATAACTGTGCTATACTGAATTTGCTGTATCAATCGAAGTACACGGATATTTTGAGGAGGATGACCATGATTTCCACTTTCAACCTCCAGAAGCTGGGCGACCTTCTGAAAGACTTTTATACGCTGACCCGGATCCGGATCACCGTCTTTGACGAGACGTTCCGGGAACTTGCCGCATGCCCGGAAGAAGTCGCGCCTTTCTGCCAGGTGATCCGGACCGATCCCGAGGCAGCCCGGCGGTGCCGGCTCTGCGACACACTGGCCTGTCAGACTGCATCCCAGAGGCGTTCCCCCTATACGTACCAGTGCCATGCGGGACTGACCGAGAGCATTGTCCCTCTCTATACCGGGAATATTCTCATCGGATACCTTCTTTTCGGACATGTGTTTTCCTATCAGAGCCACGAGGACGGATGGGAGATCATCTCCCGGCGGTGCAGAAACTACAACATCGACATGGACGCGCTGAAAGACGCCTGTTTTGAGCGTCCTCTCATCCCGAAAGACTACATTACCTCCGCCACGCATATCATGCAGGCCGTCGCCTCCTACCTGTGCATGGAGCGGATGGCTTACCTGCGGCAGGAATCTCTTCCCGTGCGGATCGATGAATACATCAGCCGGCATTTTACCGGGGACTTGGATATCGAAACGCTCTGCGAACATTTTCAGATCGGCAGGACCCGCCTCTATGAGATTGCCCGGGAGAATTACGGCATGGGCATCGCGGAACATATCCGCAGGCTCCGCATCGAGAAAGCGAAAGTACTTCTGGAGGAAGAGCCCCGGATGTCCGTGGCGCAGATCGCATCGGAGTGCGGTTTCGGGGATTACAATTATTTTATAACAGTATTTAAAAAGCTGACAGGATACGCTCCGGGAGCGTACCGCCGGCGGAATGGAGATAAATGATGAAATATAAGAATATTGTCTTTGACTTTGGAAATGTTGTGGGAAGATTTGACGGAAATTACATTTTACATCAGTTCTGTTCTTCCGAAGAGGATTATGAGACGCTTTTCCCCGTCCTCTTCTCCAGGTGGCAGGAGCTGGACAGGGGCACGATCGATTACGATCAGTATGCAAAAGACTGCGAGGAGGCGCTTCCTGACCATCTGAAAAAAGCATGCCGCAGCTTCTTCCGGAACTGGGCGGACTTCGCCCATCCCATCCCGCAGACGGCAGAGTTCATACATGAATTGAAAAAGCAGGGGGCAGGGATCTATCTGCTCTCCAACGCTTCCACCTACTTTGCAGACTACATGCGGAAAAACTGCAAAGCCCTGGAAGAATTTGACGGCATTGTATTTTCCGCACCCCTTAAAATGGCAAAACCGGAGCCGGAAATCTACCGCTATCTTTTCCGCACTTATGATCTGAACCCTGAAGAATGTTTCTTCATCGATGATCTTGAGCCCAATATAGAGGCCGGACGCAGACTGGGAATGGAGGGAATTGTCTTCACCGGAGATATCGACGCAGTGAAAAAGGCGGTCGGCTTCTGAAAGCCGCCCGCCTTTTTCCCGAATCCGCATTTTGACATACTCGTACTTCTACATATTCCGCACTTTGAATTCTCTCTGTGCCTCTCTCTTCTGGTCTTTCTTTGCGATATCATCCCGCTTGTCGTAGAGCTTCTTACCTTTTGCCAGGCCGATCTCCACTTTTACCAGACTTCCGCTGAAGTAGACCTGCAGCGGCACCACGGTGATTCCTTTCTCCCGCATCTTCCCGAAGATCTTGTCGATCTCTTTCTTGTGAAGGAGGAGTTTTCTCACACGGAGCGGATCCTTGTTGAAAATATTTCCTTTCTCATAGGGGCTGATGTGCATGCCGTAGATGAACATCTCCCCGTTCTCCACCCGGATGAACGCTTCTTTAATGCTGCACTTTCCCATTCTGAGAGACTTGACCTCCGTCCCGTGAAGGACGATGCCCGCCTCGTATTTCTCAAGGATAAAATAATCGTGATACGCTTTTTTGTTATTCGCGATAAGTTTGATTCCTGTCTTTGCCATAATTCTTCCCTCTTTCCACAGGCTGCCGCAGCCCGCTTACACCAGTTCAAAATTCACTGTCCGCAGGAGCCGGTCCGCCGCGCTTACACGGACTTTCACCGTCTGTCCCAACTTGTATGTCTTTCCGGTATGCTCCCCGACCATCTCGTAGCGTCCCTCCACGAACTCATAATGATCATCCCACATATCACTGACATGTACAAGTCCTTCCACCGTATTCGGAAGTTCCACATAGATTCCCCATTTTGTCACACCGGAGATCACACCCTCGTACTCTTCTCCGATACGGGATTTCATATACTCTGCCTTTTTCAGCTTGACAACCTCGCGTTCCGCCTCCTCAGCCGCGCGTTCCTTCATGCTGCACCGGGCTGCCACCTCCGGCAGGATCTTCCGGTAATGTTCGATTCTGTCCTCATTCAGCCTGCCTCTTAAGTTCTCCTTGATAATCCGGTGAATCTGGAGATCCGGGTATCTGCGGATGGGGGAAGTAAAGTGTGTGTAATACTTCGCCGCCAGTCCGAAATGTCCGGTGTTCTCCGTGGTATACGCCGCCCGCTTCATGGACCGCAGGGCAAGCCGGCTGATCAGCGCCTCCTCGGGCGTACCGTCCACTTTTGCCAGAAGCTTCTGGATCTCCATGGGGCGGACTTCATTTCTCACATGGATGTGGTAGCCGAAATTGTTGATAAAAAGGCTGAGCTGCCGGATCTTCTCCTCCTCCGGCGCCTCGTGGGTCCGGTACAGGAAGGGCACCTCCCGCCAGAAATACTCCTCCGCCACAGTCTCATTTGCCAGAAGCATGAAATCCTCGATGATCTTCGTGGCAGGGTTCCGGTCATATGGACGGATATCCACCGGTCTGCCGTTTTCATCCAGGTCGATCTTCGTCTCCGGAAGGTCAAAATCAATGGAGCCCCGCTTTCCCCTGCGTTCGCGGATCAGTCCGGAGAGTTCATGCATCAGCCGGATCATGGGGATGAACGCTTCATTTTCCGCAAGGGCATCCGCATCGCCTTCCAGCATCTTTGCCACTCCGGTATAACTCATCCGCTTATCCACGCGGATCACCGTCTCCGCTATGATATGGTCTGTCACCTCCCCGGAAGGATCTACCGTCATAATACAGGAGAGCGCCAGCCGGTCCTCCCCGGCGTTGAGGGAACAGATGCCGTTGGAGAGAGTGTGGGGCAGCATGGGAATCACCCGGTCCGCCAGGTAGACGCTTGTTCCCCGATTCAGCGCCTCCCGGTCAAGAGCACTGTACTCCTGGACATAATTCGTCACATCCGCGATATGGACGCCCAGACGGTAATTCTCCCCGTCTTTTACCACGGAAACCGCATCGTCCAGATCCTTTGCATCCTCCCCGTCGATGGTCACCATCTGCCAGTCCCGCAGGTCCATCCTTCCCGCGCAGTCCGCCTCGCTGACCGGTTTGCCGACACGGACCGCCTGATTGAGCACCCGCTCCGGGAATTCTGTGGGAAGTCCGCTGTCTTTTACGATCGAGAGAATGTCCGTTCCGGGGTCATTGACATGTCCCAGAATCTCAACCACCTTTCCCTCCGGCTTTGTGCGCTCGCCGCCGTAGGATGTCAGCTCCACCACAACCTTGTGCCCTGTCATGGCTCCCATCTCTTTTCCCGCAGGAATATAGATATCGCTCAGATATCTCTGATTGTCCGGCCGCACGAAACCGAAGTTCTTACTCTTTTCATAGAGTCCCACAACTTTCACGACGCTGTGGCTGAGAATCTTTACGATCTTTCCTTCCCTGCGTTTTCCGCCCGGATTCCCGGTGACGATATATTCCACCTCATCACCGTGGAAAGCGCCGCCTGCATACTCTTCCGGAATAAAGACGTCGTCCCCGCCTTCCTCCGGAGCGACAAAGCCAAAACCGCGCACATTTGCCTGGAAAATTCCTTTTTTCCGTACCGCCTGATCTTTGCTGTATTTTCCCCTCTTGGAAAGAGTGACTTTTCCTTCTTCCACAAGAGCGTCAAGCACACTTTTCAGTTCTTCCCGCTGCTCTCTCGGAATCTGCAGAACAGCCGCAATCTCCCGGACCCGCATCGGCACATAGAGATCGTCGCAGATAAAATCATAGATTACTTTTTTTCGCTTTTCAAATGTCTGGTCCATCGTTACACTCCCCTGACGTATTTATAGCTGCCGTTCGCACACGCCCCGTTTCCCGGCGTCTGCGCAGAAAAAAGAAAACACCCTATATCCGCATAGAGTGTTTTGTCATTCATTATCTTCCGATCTCTGTAAATCCATACATGTTAGTTTAACACTTTTAAGTTCAGAACAACTGCAAGTACCATAAAAAGTATGCCGAGAATTCTCGTAGCCTTTACAAGTGCTCCTTCCATGGAACGGCCCTTATTCTGGCCCCAGTATGTGTCTGCCGCTCCGCTGATCGTGCCAAGTCCCGCCGACTTTCCTTCCTGCAGAAGAACGATCGCAGACAGAGCGATACAGTCTATAACAAAGATAATCGATACAACAATCTTTAAAATATCCATCATAACACCTCCTGCGGATAAACCGTATATATATTACCACAGACAGGGGACATTTGCAAGACTTTTTCGCGCTGCCTGCGCAATTCTTAATTGACCTTCTCTTATTTTTATAAAATTTTATGAAATCGTCTGTAACATACCTGAATGTTCCGTAATCACCTTTTTCATAATGTCAATGTCATCTTTCATCGCATCAATTTGTTCCGTCCCTCTTTGATACCTGCGATATGTTGATGTATAACAGGATTCTATATTCTGTATTCGCGGCAGAACATCATTTTCCAGTAAGAGTTCTACTCTCTTTGTTCTGCTTTCTATCGGCTGCAATTTCTTATCAAGAATCTCTGACATTGCCAGTAATAATTCGTTATCAGTCATATGTAATGTCCTCCTCTGTGCGTATTCTACCCCTTGAATTCCGCCGGTGTGTATATAATATCATTTTAAGAGCAAAACATCCATTGACATTTTGACGAATCTATTTTGAAAAAGATCAGATGGTAACTACGCCCTTCTGGAGCATGATATTCGCATACAGCGCCGACTCGCCTGTGGCAATGATCGCATATGCAGTTTTCGCCTCATCATAAAATGCAAAGCGCTCGATGTTTCCTACTGCTGCATCTCCTCTGTCGTCGTATTTGCGGATGATCTCTTTATAGGTATCCCAGATCGGCGTCTCCACGTCATCGCCTGGCATTACTTCCATCAGGTTCACCGGATGTTCCACATAGGTATCCAGGGGAAACACCTGCAGGATCGCATCCAGAAGTTCCGGCACGCCGTGGCCGTCGCAGCGGATCACGATCGCATTTTTCCCCATTGACTCAGCCGGAAAGTTTCCGTCTGAGATCACCAGTCTGTCACTGTGTCCCATCTCCGCGAGCACTTTTAACAGCTCCGGAGAGAGGATTTTCGGTATTCCTTTTAACATTTTTTCATCTCCTTTTCTTTTAGCGCTCTACGCTGTCACCCTGCAGAATCTCTCATACGCTTCATCCCATTTTTCTTTCTCGCAGGGCTCATAAATCTTAATATCCTGGGAGCGGCGCACGATTTTTCTTGCCTCTTTCAGGGAACCGATCTCACCGGTCGCCATCAGCTGCAACGCCACATTTCCTAGTACGGTGGCTTCCACCGGTCCGGCGCTCACCCGGCATCCGCAGGCGTTGGCGGTAAACTGGCACAGCAGTGCGCTCTGGGTTCCTCCGCCCACGATGTAAATGGTCTGATAATCTTTTCCGGTGCAGTCTTTGATCTCCTCTACTACCTGGCGGTACTTCATGGCAAGGCTCTCGTTGATACAGCGCACGACCTCGCCGATGGTCTCCGGCACTGCCTGTCCGGTCCGTCTGCAGTATTCGCGGATCCGCTCCGGGATATTTCCTGCAGGGGTAAATTCCGGCGCATCCGGATCGATGAAGCACTTCAGCGGTTCTGACGCAGCCGCCATCTTTTCCAGTTCACCGAAGCCGTACTCCTGTCCTTCCCGGATCCACTGGCGCCGGCTCTCCTGGATACACCACAGGCCGATGATATTCTTGAGGAAGGAAGTCTTTCTCCCGTACCCGCCCTCGTTGGTGATATTATAAAACTCTGACTTTTCATTGATAATCGGGGCTTCCAGTTCGGTACCCAAAAGGGACCATGTCCCGCAGCTTAAGAAGATAAAATCATCTTCCGATGCCGGAACCGCCACCATGGCTGCCTGAGTGTCATGCCCTGCTGCCGCGATGACGTCGATCCTGTCAAGTCCCAGCTCCCCGCAGATCTCCTCCGAGAGCTGTCCGATCTTTGTTCCCGTGGAAACAATCTCGGGAAAGATCTCTTTCGGAAGTCCCAGAGCGGAAATCACTTCATCCGACCATTTTCCTTCCTTTGCATCGAGAAGCTGCGTGGTGGATGCGATAGAATACTCTGCCTTTTTCTCTCCGGTGAGGAAGTAGTTGAAGAGATCCGGCATCAGAAGCATCTTGTCCGCCCGCTCCAGAAGGTCCTTTCTGTTTTTCAGCAGATAGAGCAGCTGAAATGCCGTGTTGATCTCCATGAACTGGTTGCCTGTAATCTCGTAAAAACGTTTCTTATCGATCAGATGAAAGCTCTCCTCCAGCATCCCTTCTGTTCTTGCGTCCCTGTAGTGGACCGGATTTTCCAGAAGGCGGCCTTCTCTGTCGATCAGTCCAAAGTCCACGCCCCAGGTGTCAATGCCGATACTCTCGATATGTCCGCATTTTTTCGCCTTGATCAGTCCCTGTTTGATCTCGAAAAACAGGCGCAGCACATCCCAGTACATAGTGCCGTTTAAGATGACCGGGTCATTGGAGAAACGGTGCAGTTCCTCTATGGTGATCTTCTCGCCGTTAAAAGTCCCGCACATCGCCCTGCCGCCGGAAGCGCCGAAATCAAATGCCAATACTTTCTTTTCCATATATTTCTCCTGTAACTGTGCCGGATAAAGCAGATGGACATGCCCCGGCACGTCCATCTGTATCTCTTTTCACGGCAGTCTGTTGATAACGTTCACTCTGAAAAGCTGTCTCTATTTGTAAAGCGGTCCGTATGTCGCGCAGGCTCTGTAGTCAGCGCCCTCTTTGTCCATGCCGAATGCATTCCATGCGGACGGACGGAAGATCTTCTCCTCCGGAACATTGTGCATAGCTACCGGAATGCGGAGCATGGATGTCATTGTGATCAGGTCAGCGCCGATGTGTCCGTAAGAGATTGCTCCGTGGTTTGCTCCCCAGTTGTTCATCACATCATATGCGGATTTGAACGGTCCTTCTTTGCCGTCGCATCTGGGAGCGAACCATGTACACGGCCATGTGTAGTCTGTACGTTTCCACAGCTTGTCAGATACTTCTTCCGGAAGGGCAACGGTCCATCCCTCTGCGATCTGAAGCATCGGTCCAAGGCCTTTTACAAGATTCAGACGGATCATTGTGACAGGCATCTGTACCTTTGTCTCGAAACGGCTTGAGTATCCGCCGCCGCGGAAGTATCCCAGGTCAGCCATATTCCATGTGGTCGCGTCCATAACCGCTTTCTGGTCTTCCTCTGTCATCTCCCACCACTGTTTCATAACGCCGTTTCCGTCCGCGTCTTTCGCTGCACCGCTTGCATCCAGGCAGGCTGCGCCGGAGTTGATCAGGTGGATGAATCCGCCATTCTCTTTGGCAACGCCTTCAATGTCATATCCGGTTGCTTTCTTCACTGCCTCCGGGCTCCAGTATGTACGGACGTCCGCGAAGATCTGCGCACGGTTTGTCAGTAATTTCATGAACAGCATGCCAAGTCCGTTGAGCACGTCGTTCTCTGTCGCAAGGATGTACGGCTCTCTTGCCCCGTTCCAGTCAAAGGAAGTGTTGAGCATCGCCTCTGCGAAATCGCCGTTCGGATAGAAGTCTGTCCACTGTCTCTGTCCCTGGAAACCTGCCGCAATGGCGTTGTGTCCGATTGCCTCCTCAGAGAACTGCTCCGGGAAGTTCTTGTTTCCGTTCATCAGGTCTTTGATGATCACCGCCATCTTAACCACAAACTCGAACTGTTTCTCTTTCTCTTCCTCAGATTTCTGCAGGTTTTCCGGGTTCTTGTCGAATCCGATGTGGCAGGACTCTTTCGCCCACTTAAGAGCTTTCTCGTACTCTACCTCGTCATAAATGCCTTCTGTCATGCGGCGGATGATCTCAACCTCATCCACAGACTCCACACGCATTCCCAGATAGGACTCGATGAAGTCGGAATCAATAATGGATCCGCCGATACCCATAGTAACAGAACCGATCTGCAGGTAGGATTTTCCTCTCATGGAAGCTGCCGCCACCGCCGCACGGCCGAACCGCAGCAGTTTCTCCTGTACGTCGTCCGGAATGGAAGTATCGTCTGCCTCCTGTACGTCATGTCCATAGATACCGAATGCCGGAAGTCCCTTCTGAGCATGTGTAGCCAGAACGGAAGCCAGATAAACTGCGCCCGGTCTCTCTGTCCCGTTGAATCCCCATACAGCTTTGATCGTCTGCGGATCCATATCCATTGTCTCGGAACCGTAGCACCAGCACGGTGTAACAGTCAGAGTAATATCCACTCCTTCTTTTCTGAACTTATCTGCACATGCGGCGCTCTCGCCCACACGTCCGATTGTAGAATCAGCGATCACAACCTTTACCGGCTCACCGTTTGAGTATCTTAAGTTCTCCTCAAACAGCTTCTTCGCTGATTTTGCCATATTCATTGTCTGCTCTTCCAAAGAACCTCTTACGTCAAGCGCTCCTCTTCTTCCGTCAATCGTCGGCCGGATGCCGATCACAGGATAGGAGCCTACCAGTCTGCTCTCTGCCATAATAAATTCCTCCTGTTTTCTGAAAAATCGTTTTTATAAAGTTTCGGTCTGCCCTGATTCTCTTCAGTTCCACACCTTCTCTTTGACTGTAATTATAATCTTGTTCCCCGGCCTTGTCTTGTGGTATACTGGAAGAAAAATATAACGATATTCACTTTTCATGCAATCCGCTTTTCGTTTTGGGGATTCCATATTTTTTATTGATAAAAAGGAGAGTATCCTCTATGAAATACATCGCATATAAAGAAGACAGAAAACACGGAACGTTTGATTTCCCCATAGAATTTTACCATGTCACACCGACTCATCCCCGCTATGAGATGTCCTATCACTGGCACATCGAGTATGAACTCATCCGTATTCTGGAGGGCGAACTGCTCATGACGGTCAGTGAGGATGAATTTACTGCTCATGCGGGAGATATCGTGTTTGTAAAAGGCGGTCTGCTCCACGGAGGAATTCCCAAAGACTGTCTGTATGAGTGTCTTGTCTTTAATCTGGACTCCCTGATCCTCTCAAGTCACGCTGCGGAACGCCTGTTGAAGAAGATCACCGGGGATTCTGTCTCCGTGTATCCTGTCTTCTGCGCCGGATCTGCTCATGTGCACACGGCGAATGGGCAGACAGATCCACAGGTGGTCGGAGATCATAACAGTGCACGGAGTCATGGTGATGTGCAGGAGCAGCGTGATGTGCAGGGCAGGACGGTCCCGACCGCCGACAGCCGGCTCACAGAAATCGTCTCCACCTTATTCGGACAGATGCAGTCCCGCAGGGAAGGCTATGAACTGGCTGTAATCGGCTCTCTCTATGAGTTTTTCGGGTATATTCTTGAAAACAGACTTTACACGGAAGGGCCGTCCGTCCAACAGAAGGACGCCCGGAGAATCGAGCATCTGAAAAAAGCCCTGGAAAAAATAGAAAGCTCCTACGCGGACTGCCTGACTCTGGACGACCTGGCCTCGGAAGCCGGGATGAACTCCAAATATTTCTGCCGCTATTTCCGGGAGATGACCCACCGCACGCCCATTGACTACCTGAACTACTACCGGGTGGAGCAGGCGTGTTTCAAGCTCGCCACCACAAATGAATCCATCACGGATGTGGGGCTTTCATGCGGTTTCAATGATGTGAGCTATTTTATAAAGATGTTTAAAAAATATAAAGGGGTCACTCCGAAAAAATATCTGAGTGCCCCTCTGTAGGATTCTGCCTTGCAGAGCAAAAAATTGTTCTGAACGCAGGAAGGGCTGTCCCCGCGGGGACGGCCCTTCCTGTCTTTTGATAACTTTATTCTTCTTAATTACTCAGCCTTATCAGCAGCGTATACATCTACCAGTTTCTTCAGGTAATCGTATCTCTCCATAGCCTCTTTCTCGTTCTGAGCAAACAGCTTCGCTGCCTTCTCCGGATTGGATCTCTTCAGAGCATTGTAACGGACTTCTCCGTCAAGGAATGCCTGATAATCCTCTTCCTTCGGCGCCTTGCTGTCAAGGAAGAACTTGTTGCCTTCAGCAGCCGGATTGAACCGGAAGTTGTTCCAGTATCCGCACTCTACTGCAAGCTGTTCCTCGGTCTGAGCTTTGCTCATACCTTTCTTGATACCGTGGTTGATACACGGAGCGTAAG
>CBJMC01400__coassemble_613_pt1 | contig 62111 bp, 51 predicted proteins | sample CBJMC01400__metabat2_high_PE_029 | metagenome-assembled genome bin CBJMC01400 | reverse complement strand
CGAGCTGCCAATTCTGCTGACAACCGAAAGCATTGGGTAAATTCTAATAGAACATAGTCACCTAAAAATTCATTGATAAATTCTGATACATTAAGTGTTGTCTTATCATATATTTTTTGTTGCATATCCCCTACTGCTATAATCTGCATCTCAGGATTTGCATCTTTAACTATCTTTAATAATTCAGCCAACTCGAGTTCTATATCCTGATACTCATCTATAATCAAAACATCATACGCTTTAACATCAGGTCTTGTCTTAATGAAACTTTGAATCAGATCCGAAACGCCAACCTTAATCCCCATCCGCTTCAGTGATATATATGCAAATCCATGATAATTTGTAACCAGAACATTCTTCTCGTTAATTTTAGATTTTGCGTCAATCTTGAGAAGTCTATTATAGGTCAAATACAATATTTTCTTGTTTCTTGGAAGCTTTTTACACAGTACTTGAATTGCTGTAGTTTTCCCACTTCCTATGCAGGCATCTACAAGTATATTTTTCCCTTCTTGAGCTATCTCAACAAATCTATTTTGTTCTTCTGATAATTGCACTATTTATAACACCTGCCTTTTTAACTCTATATCATTTATCTTTCAAATAACTGCTTTCTGATATTTCCTGTCCCGAATCTTCCATCCCTCATCCGCCATCATTTTCTGATAATCCCTTTCAAACATTTCTTCCGTATAAGGACTCCCCTTCTCCAGCCTCTCCCTAGCGCTCCGACTGAACTTTCGTTCTGCGCAGATTTCCCATGCAGGTTCCAACAGGAAATAGTAACGTGCAGCAAGCATGGTTTTATAAAAAGTTTTTCTTACATCCGACAGGAACTCCTGCTCATCAATAAACCGGTTGATCTCCGGAAGCCTATCCTTTATAACCGGCACAATATCCAGAACCGCCTTTGTAATCTGCGGTTCAAAATCCGAGCAGAGCATATCGTAATAGCTCACTTTCTGCCCATGAACGATCAAAGCCGCCTTCGGGAATAATAAGGTACGTTTCAGGATTTCTTTCTCGTTCGGAAGAATATCTGTTTTCATCGCATGCTCTGACAACGCCGGGAACAATGTACTGCCGTTATCGTAAATCGGAGAAGTTCTCACCGGTCCTGTCCTGGAGACAAGATATCCCCAGTTTCCCATATGCCGGTCAAAATTTCCCACAAATGCGTCTCCCACAAACCTGCAACAGTAAGATTCCCATAACTGTTCTGAAACAGGGGATAAATCTTCGTCTTCCCTAAGGGTATCTTTAATCTGCCCAATCTCAGGGACACGCCCAAGTTCTCCGGAATCATAGTGTTTCCGCAAATACCGCCCAAACTCTATAAGCTTTTGATTTTCCGGAACAAAATTCTTACATGCGACTATAATCTCATTATTTCTTGTCCCTAAAAGAGTCTCATGTACATCATACCCTATAATCCCTAAAATATGGCTGGACAGATATTCAGAGAGGGCATTATTAACATAGCTGGTATCCAGTTCGTTTTTTCTCGTATGATTTTCCGCATATTTAATAAGATAAAGCGCACCGTCCGGGGCAATCAGCCCGTCTTTCCTGTCTGAACCGCCATAATCTGCGAAACGATCCCTCTGCCAGGTATCAAAATTCTGTAGTTTTGCCGGATGTAGAATTCCATGCATCAGTCTTCACCTCTCTTCAACACCTGAAAATTTATTTTAGCATATATTTTCATCGGCTTTCATCACATATCTTCTATGTGCAGTTACAGCGATGGCAGGCGATCATACAGACCACCTGCCATGCTAAATAATAACTTTCGCCCTATTCGAACTCTATCGTTCCCGGCGGCTTACTAGTCAGATCATAGAACACCCGGTTAACCCCCCGCACTTCATTGATAATCCTGCTCATCACCTTCTGCAGCACCTCAAACGGGATCTCCGCCGCCTCCGCGGTCATGAAGTCGATCGTCTTCACTGCCCGCAGCGCCACCGCGTAGTCATAGGTTCTCTCATCCCCCATAACTCCCACGCTTCTCATATTCGTCAGCGCCGCAAAGTACTGGTTGATCTCTCTGTCCAGACCGACGTTTGCGATCTCTTCTCTGTAGATCGCGTCTGCGTCCTGAACGATACGAACCTTCTCTGCGGTCACTTCTCCGATGATGCGGATACCGAGTCCCGGTCCCGGGAAGGGCTGACGGTACACCAGATCTTCCGGAATACCCAGTTCCAGTCCCACTTTGCGTACTTCATCTTTAAACAGATCGCGCAGGGGCTCGATGATCTCCTTGAAATCAACATAGTCCGGCAGGCCTCCCACATTGTGGTGGGACTTGATCACTGCGGACTCTCCGCCCAGACCGCTCTCCACAACGTCCGGGTAGATGGTTCCCTGAGCCAGGAAATCCACGGCTCCGATCTTCTTCGCCTCTTCCTCGAATACACGGATAAATTCTTCTCCGATAATCTTACGTTTATGCTCCGGCTCCGTCACGCCTGCGAGCTTGCTGTAATATCTCTCCTGTGCGTTCACACGGATAAAATTCAGATCAAAGTTGCCTTTCGGTCCGAAGACAGCTTCCACTTCATCTCCCTCATTTTTACGGAGAAGGCCATGGTCTACAAACACACATGTCAGCTGTTTGCCGATTGCTCTTGAGAGCAGACCTGCTGCCACGGAAGAGTCCACGCCGCCGGACAGTGCCAGAAGCACTTTTCCATCTCCCACCTTCTCGCGGATGGCTTTTACGGAATTTTCTACAAATGCATCCATCTTCCAGTCTCCGGCACACTCACAGACATTTTTCACAAAGTTATTGATCATCTTTGTTCCTTCTGCGGTGTGGAGCACTTCCGGATGAAACTGGATGGCGTAAAGTTTCTCCGCTTCATTTTCTGCAGCTGCCACCGGACAGTCCGCTGTATGCGCGGTGATCTCGAATCCCGGTGCGGCCTGGGCGATATAGTCGAAGTGGCTCATCCAACAGGTCGTCGGTGTGGACACATTCTGAAATACTTTGGATTCGGTCTTGTCAATGATCACTTCTGTCTTCCCGTATTCTCTGACTTCAGCCCGGGTCACTTTTCCTCCCAGGACATGCATCATAAGCTGCGCGCCGTAGCAAAGCCCCAGAACGGGAATTCCGAGTTTGAACAGTTCTTCCGAATATGTCGGTGAATCTGCCTCATAGCAGCTGTTCGGTCCCCCTGTCAGGATGATTCCTTTCGGATTCATCGCTTTGATCTTCTCAATGTCGGTTTTGTAAGAATAGATCTCACAATACACATTACACTCTCTGACTCTTCTCGCGACAAGCTGGTTGTACTGCCCGCCGAAGTCGAGTACAATCACTAATTCGTTCTTCACAGTTTTCCTCCTGATACTTTTGTAATGACTTTTCCTGCGGAACACTTTCCGCATCTGATCATACCTCAATTATAGAGGAGTCTCCCCACATTTACAACCCTTTTCCTATGTTGAGTCTATGCCCGGCTTCACTCCCGGGCGAAAACGTGACTGCCGGGGCACTGCAGCGCAGTACAGGCGGATGACTGGCAGACATGTGAAAAGCAACTTCCGCCCGGATTACTTACATCCTCTCCGCAAGCTCCCGGTATTTCTCCGGATGTCTGTACTCTTTCCCAAAGACTTCATGTTCCCGGTACTCCCGCAGTTCATCCAGATCGATCTCCGCCACATAGATTCCTTCCTTTTCACCGGCTTCCAGAATACACATATCCCGGTTCTCCTCATCTCCGACAAATGCCATCCCGTCAAACACGGTAGAGTGTCCGTTACAGTCCGGCACACTCTCCGGATAATTGCAGGTGGCGATGCAGACCATGTTTTCAAATGCTCTTGCCCGGAGCTGGCAGAGGCGGTTGATTTCCATAGGACATGCATTCGGCACAAGGATCAGCTCTGCCCCCCGAAGCATGAGTACACGGGCGCTCTCCGGAAATTCCCGGTCAAAACAGATCATCGCGCCCACCTTCACATTTCCCGCAGCGGTATCCAGATCTGCCACGCAGAAATCTTCGCCCGGCGTAAGGTATTTCTCCACATCAAAAGCACAGGTGTGAACTTTGGAATATTTCATCACCTGTGTTCCCCGGCGGTCGTAGAGAATCATGGTATTCTTCGGACCGCCGTCCCATTTTTCAAGAAGAGTGATTCCCACGGCCATATCAAGTTCTTCGGCCAGTCTGCGGAAATGCTCCGTAAAATCGCCATCTGCGGGAACTGCCTCGGCAGCCCACTCCTCCACATTTCTTCCATATATGTTATATCCGTTGCTCCACATCTCAGGAAACAGGGCGATGTCTGCTCCCATCGCCTTCGCCTCCCTTACTGCTTTTTCGCCTTTTTTCTGATTCTGCTGCAGATCCCCTGCCGGGCTGATCTGCAGCAGCACCACTTTCAGAAGACGTCTCCCGGTTCCGTTTTTCACATCCGTCTGTGTTTCCGTCTGCATATCCATCAATTAATCCCTTTCCTCGCTCCACTCCAGGATCGTTCCGCTGTTTGCATCGATCTCGAAGTCGTACTCTCTGTAATTGTAGCGGATCTCTCCTTCATATACATATCTTCCGTCATCATAATCAAGCTTGATCCTCATGTTCTGCTCTGTCGCCCCGGGCACTCTCTCCAGTGCGATCTGAACCGCCTGGTCCTGGCTGATTGCCACATTGGCACCATTTCCCTGCTGTGTCCCCTGGCTTACCGTACCGCTGTTATTCTGTCCGGAGGTATTTCCGCTTCCTGTATTGGACTGGTTTCCTGCGCTCGACTGATCGCCTGCATTCGCCTGGTTTCCTGTGCTCGACTGGCTTCCTGCATTATTCTGGTCATCCGCGCTTCCCTGCCCTGCGTTCCCTCCGCTCTGGCTGTCCGCTGCATTTCCCTCGCTGTTCTCCTGAGTAGTCTGTGAAGAAACATACCCTTCAATATTTTCGATATCCGAGCTTAAAATTCTTCCATCGGATGCCTGAATCTCGTAGTCGTATTCCTTACCTGCCGCATCGAATTTCACATCGTATGTTTTTCTTCCGTCATCTCTGTCTTCAGAAACAGTAAGTCTTGTGGTATCTGATTCATTCACTCCCGCATCGCTCAGCGCCACTTCCAGGGCCGCGTCGCGCCCGATATCCGCGCGGTTTCCGCATCCGGTAAACGCTCCCAACACCATCGCCGATACTGCTGCTACTGCAAAAATTCTTTTCTTCATACTTCATTTCTCCCTTCATTTTGTCTCTATATTTATTATTTGTTCCTTTCGTTGATATAAATATATAAGGCAAAGATTAAAAGAAGATTAGAATTTCTCATTTTTCTCATCTTTTTCATTTTTTATATTTTCCTCTTCACCGACGGGCATGGAAAATGTAAATGTGCTGCCTTTTCCCGGCGCACTTGTGACGCTCACTCTGCCGCCGTGGGCTTCCGCGATCCATTTCACCATGGACAGCCCGAGCCCGGAATGGGAGCCCTGCGCCCGGTTTGTCCTGGACGCATCCGCCCGGTAAAATCTCTCCCATATATGAGGAAGATCCTCTTCCGAAATGCCGATTCCTTCATCTTTCACCGCACCATTCACCCAACCGCCGCTGCTGCTTAAGGAGACGTAAATATTTCCTTTCTCATTGCTGTACGCAACCGCGTTGGAAATCAGGTTTACCAGCATCCGGATATAGAAGGTCTCATCCGCCATGGCATGGATATCCGGCTGAATCTCGCAGTGAATCTGAAGCCCTCTCCCCGCATCGTCGGCAAGAAACTGCTGTTCTTCTGCCGCCATCTGGGTCAGTTCGCTCAGGTTCAGCCATTCTTTGTGAAGGGGCTGCCTGCCCTGGTCCGCCCTGGAGAGGAACAGAAGATGGGAGATCATTTCCGCCATATCCCCGGCTTTCTTTTCAATCACCATAATCTGCTCTCTCTGCTGCGGGGACAGCGTCTCATCCTCCAGGCACGCCCCGCACTGGGCGAGGATCACGCTGACCGGAGTGCGCAGTTCGTGGGAGACATCGGAAGTAAACTGCTTTTCTCTCTGAAAAACCTTCTCCAGTTCGTCCAGCATTTCATCAAATGTCTCCGCAAGTTCATAGACTTCATCCCGGTTTCGGTTTTTCCCGCTACCTTTCTGCTCCGTCAGCCCGATCCGCCTTGAGAGATCTGCATCGGCGCGGATTTCCTGCACCGTCCTTGTGATCTTCTTGACCGGGAGCAGGGTCCGCCTTGTGAAACGGTATCCGACAAACGCTGTCACCAGAACCATGCCCGGCAGAAGGATCAGGGCAAAACGGATGGTCACGGTAAAGCTCGCCTCCGCGTCCGTCACGGAGGTGACTCCGCGGATATATACGGTATAATCTTCCGACACCCGGAATGACATATCATAGACATACCACTCTCTGCTGCCGTCCCGAATGGTCCGAAGCTGACCGTCCTCGATCTCCGGCTGTATATCGAACCCATATGGTTTTCTGCCATATAAGAAGTACAGATTTTCATCATAAAGGGACAGGTATACATCCCGTGTCACTGAGTAGAAATCCGAATCAATGCGCAGCTCTCCGTCCCGCATGGTAATATTATCCGCGCTGTCCTGCACCCTTTTTTCCAACTGTGCCTGGGTAGATGAGAGGACCTCCCGGGTACTTAAGGAGAACAGGATCGCCAGTGCCGCGCATGTGACCAGGATCATGAAAAATGTATATAATAATGTAAGCTTCAGTTTCAGCGATATTCTTCTCATAAATCCACCCTTTATTTTTCTTCCTTCAGCACATATCCCGCTCCCCGGACCGTATGGATCAGCTTTGTCTCATGCCCCTCGTCAATCTTCTTGCGCAGATACCGGATATACACGTCGATCACATTGGACCCGCCTGCGTAGTCAAAGTTCCAGAGGTGCTGCTCCAGTTTATCCCTGGAGAGCACGATCCCCGCGTTCTGGACCATGTACCGCAGAAGGGCGAATTCCTTGCCCGACAGCCTGATTTCCTTTCCGCCCCGGATGACCTGATGGGTGTCCATGTGAACCTCGAGATCTCCCACCTGATAGCACGTTTTTGGAGTCTCGGCAGGTTTCCGGAGCAGGACGCGGATGCGCGCGGAAAGCTCCTCGTACGCAAAGGGCTTCACCAGATAATCATTTGCCCCCGCATCCAGCCCTTTCACCCGGTCCTCGATACTGTCCTTTGCCGTCAGAAGAATGACCGGAGTGCTGTCATTTTTCTGCCTCATTTTCTTAAGCACCGTCAGCCCGTCCATGACCGGCATCATAATATCCAGCACCACCGCGTCATATTCCGCGCTTGCCAGATAGTCCAGCGCCTCCTCCCCGTCAAAACAGGAATCCACACTGTACTGCTCCGCCTGAAGCCGTGAACTGATAATCCTGTTCAGATCCTTTTCATCCTCCGCAATTAAAATCCTCATGTTTCACACCTCTTTTCTATATCCGCCATACACACTTTTTCTTGACACTTTCTCTCCTCAATTATAGTATGATACCAGAGACGGTGAAAGCCCCGCCCCGGGATTATTTCCCGCCTGATTCTAACTTAAACACAGAAGGAAGTGTTACTATTATGTCAGATTATATCTCAGATAAAATCGTCAATGACCTTATGCATTTTCTCGAAGGGAGCCCCTCCTGCTTCCACGCCGTCCGCTCCATGACGGAGGAGCTTGCCGGGAACGGATTTTCCGAATTAAAGGAGAACCGGAAGTGGCAGCTCCGGCCGGGCGGGAAATATTATGTCACCCGAAACAGCTCCTCGCTGATCGCATTTGCCATACCGGAAAACGGGATAAAAGGTTTCCGCATCATTGCCTCCCACAGTGATTCTCCTTCCTTTAAAATCAAGGAGAATCCCGAGCTGGTCTCCGAAGAGCAGTATGTCCGGCTGAACGTGGAAGGTTACGGCGGCATGCTCTGCGCGCCCTGGCTGGACCGTCCCCTCTCTGTCGCAGGCCGGGTGATTGTAAAAAAACGCAGCCAGGAAGCGCCCCTGTCTTCCTGTGATCTGCCTTCCCGCGATGCGTCTTCCCGTGATCTGTCCTCCCGGGATCTGCCTTCCGGAAGTCTGCCCGTCTGCGAAAAACTGGTCTGCATCGACCGGGATCTGCTCCTCATCCCAAGCCTTGCCATCCATATGAACCGGGAGGCAAACAGCGGATACAAATACAATCTCCAGAAGGATATGCTCCCCCTCTATGGAAACATTACCGCAAAAGACACTTTTCTTACGGCTGTCGCCGATGCGGCAGGCGCGGAAAAGGAGGACATTCTGGGCCATGATCTGTTTCTTTACAACCGGCAGCCTGCCAGTGTGTGGGGCGCTTCAGGAGAATTCATCTCCGCTCCGCGCCTGGACGATCTGCAGTGCGCCTTTGCCTCCCTGCAGGGATTCCTCTCCGGACGAAAGCAGGAATATCTGGCGCTCCACTGCGTCTTTGACAATGAAGAGACGGGCAGCTCCACGAAACAGGGGGCAGCGTCCACTTTCCTGTACGACACGCTGACCCGGATTCACGAAGCCCTGGGGTACAGCAGGGAGGATTACCTCATTCACCTTGCAGACAGTTTCATGCTCTCCGCGGACAACGCCCACGCCGTACACCCCAGCCACACGGACAAGTCCGATCCCTCCAACCGCCCTTACTTAAACGGCGGAATCGTGCTCAAGTTCAATGCGAACCAGAAATACTGCACCGACGGTGTGTCTGCAGCCATGTTCCGGGAGCTCTGCAGCCGGGCGGAAGTTCCCGTACAGACTTTTGCGAACCGATCCGACATGGCTGGCGGCTCCACGCTCGGCAGCATTTCCAACACCCGGGTGGCTCTGAAAACTGCGGATATCGGCCTGCCCCAGCTTGCCATGCACTCGCCTTATGAGACGGCAGGCGTAAAAGACACGGAATATCTGATCCGGGCAGCAAAAGAGTTTTTCTCATAAGCTGATTTTCACTGTGAATTTCCGATCCGCTCCACCTCGCCGAACGCTTTGAGGAACTGCTTTCTGCCGTAGCCCGGGAATTCCGCCTCGATCATCATTTCATCCTCGGATACAAGCACCCCTTCCCCGTACTTCCGATGACGTACCCGGACGGGGGCTTTTTCTTTCTCCTGGCGCTGCTTTTCCTCCCGGTTCATCTGCACCTCCCGGGCAAGATGCTTCAGATTGGCTGTTTTTTCTTCCTCGCTTCTTACGTTCTCCCATACAAGCAGATTCCGGGGGATCATTTTCAGATAGCGGCTGTACTCCGGGGATACGCCCGGTTCCGCAGGGTTGGTATACCAGGAAAGTTCCAGTCTGTTTTTCGCCCGCGTGATCCCCACGAAGAACAGACGCCGCTCCTCCTCTTCCTGCTCAAAACTTTTGCAGCGCAGGGGGATTAAGCCCTGGTTCATGCCGATGAGAAATACTGTGTCGAACTCCAGCCCCTTGGAGGCGTGCAGCGTCATGAGCTTCACCCTGCCGGAATCCGTACCCTTCATGTGCTCTGCCGCCTCTGTATCTGCGGATTCTTCCGGCTCCGCCTCTCCTGCATCCATCTTCATGCCGTACAGGGCGGAGCTGTTAATAAACTCCCGTACCGCATCCGGAAAGGACATCCGGCTTTGTTCCGTGTCCGATTCAGGGACGGGATCGCCGCAGGCTCTGCACACTCTTTCGAGAAAACGCACCGCCAGTCCTGCATTTTCCTCATAATCCGCCGCAGTGGGATGCAGCTCTGTCTGCAGGTCAAAATACCGGAACAGTGCTTTCCCGTCGGGTACGCCCCCGTTTTCCGCATCTGTCCGCGCCCCGGAAAACGTCTCCTGAAACTCTGCCATTCTGCGGTAAATGCCTGACGCCTCCTTCTTCGTTTCCCGGATCACCGTCTGCGCCTTTTTCCTCGTATATTTTTCACCGAACCGGGCATCTGTCAGAACATGAATCCCGGTCTGTTCATCGGCGGGATTCACGGAAAACCGCAGTACTTTCACAAGCCAGTCCAGGACGGGAATCTCTTTGAACGTCTTTTTTACGGACAGTTCATAGGGAATGTTCTTCCGGTCAAATACCTTCTGCAGGATCTCCGCCTGGCTCTGGAGACGGTAGAGCACGGCGATATCCCCGTAATCTGCCTTTCCGCCTTCCTCACCGCCCGCTTCATGCATCTGCTGTATTTCGTCCGCCAGATACTCCGCTTCCTGAAAGGGATCGTAGTGATTCTTCACCACGATAGGGTTTCCTTCGCTGCGGCATCCCTCAATCCGGCTCCCGAACTGCTGAAAACGGCAGGCTGCCTCAAGAATCGCCCTACTGGAACGGTAATTGACCGGGAGGGACATCTCTTTTGCCCCGAACCGGTGCTTGAGCAGAAAGAACATATTGTCGCCCGTCCCCCGCCAGCTGTAGATCACCTGGTTGGGGTCCCCCACGGCGAACAGCTTCGTCTCCGGGCCTTTCAGCGCTTCCAGAAAATCCATCTGCAGGCTGTCGCTGTCCTGCACCTCATCCACGATAATCCACTCCGGTATTACCGCTCCTTTCTCCCCTTGCTCTCGCTCTCCGTATTCCACATCTGCCTCTTTCTGTTCCCTCAGAAGCCGGATGCTCACCCGGAGAAGATCGGAAAATGTCATTTTATCCTGGTTTTTCTTTTCTGTCTCCAACAGCGGATAAAGGGCGAAGAGATCATCCTTGTAGCGGCTCTCCACGTTTCCCGCAAGATAAAACCTGAATTCCTGCTCCAGGCGTTTTTTCAGGCGGTTCTTATATTTCACCTTCATCCCCTTTTCCGCGATGATATCTAGCGCCAGATCTGTCTCTTCATCCGGATCCATAACGGTGAAATTCTTCGTCCACCCTGCTTCTTCCACAGGCAGCCTCTCTTTTAACAGCCGCAGCGCCACGCTGTGAAACGTGCCGAACCCGCGCAGCTCTTCCGCTGTAAGCTCCGGCTCCTTTGCGCACAGGCGCCCGGCGATCTCTCCTGCCGCTTTGTTGGTAAATGTCAGCACTGCCATGTGCTCCAGCGGGATCTGCTTTTCTCCGTGAAGGTACAGGATCTTTGCCGTCAGCACCGTGGTTTTTCCGCTGCCCACGCAGGCGTTGATCACGCAGGCGGGGCTTTCATCCAGAACCGCCTCCCACTGATATGGGTTCAGATGCTCCCACTCCTTCTGAAAATCTGTCATCTTCTCTTCATTTTCAATCATCATTCCTGCCCTCATACCTGCGCTGCAGTTTTCCCCGGATCTGCTCTGCTTTTTCCCGGTCTTCCCTCACGCGCACTTTGATCCGCATGTCCGCCGGACAGACCGCGTGATAGCGGAGGGTATTTTCCAGACCTTTCTGATTGTCCGGTTCCATGATCCACTGTTCGTAAAAGGCATTCCCCACCGTCAGGATCAGGGTGTGCCCTTCCACCTCTGCCTGCTCCACGGTCTTTAAAAATGCGCCACCGCTCTCCCCGGAAGCAATCACGCTCTTGCAGAAGCTCTCCCACTGCTCAGGGAGGCGGAAGAAGGAATATTCCTTGTGAATCACCGGGCGTTCCTGGGCCACGTATTTGCGGGCGTAATCCGGAGCTTTTGTCTCTTCCAGAAGATTTTCCAGTCCCCACAGCACCATCTTCTTGTCCAGATAGTAATCCCCCACACAGGCAGGACAGCCGTCCTCGCAGGGGCATCCCTTCACCATCCGCACCGCATGTTCAATGACCTGGGGAACCAGATCGTATATCTTTTCCGAATAACCCAGTCCGCCCTCATATTTGTCATAGATATAGAGCGAAACATTCTGCCCGGCACTCTCATCCGGGATCAGCGCATTGTTGGAGATCACCGCATCGATATCGTCCCGCTCCGTCATCGTCACCATCATCGCCGCATTTTTCAGAGCGTATGCCATGCCCTCAAAATGGTCGTTCAGAACAAGTTCCCCGCTCTTATTCGGCACAAGCAGGCTGCGGTAGGTTTTCACTACATTTTCCGGGATCTCCATCCAGGTGCTCTCCGTGTCGTAGTCCTTCTGAAGGGGTGTGGCGAGCTCCACATAGCCCAGATTCTGATGGTTGTGGAACTGCAGCTTCCTGAACATGGTGATCACTTCATTTACATTGATATCCCCAAAATGAATCCGGGTCCGCCTGTAGTCCTCCTCCCGGATGGTCTGGATAATCCGCGTCTCTTCCCTTCCCGCAGGCACGGTGTAGTAATTTCCCGAAAACGGCTCCGCCTCCGCTGTCCGGCTGACCAGATCCAGTCTGAGCACTTCGTAGAGCACACCGTCATGCATGTAGACCGCGCCCGGATGGAGCTCATGATATGCCTGGGACTCGTCCATCTCCGTGATCTCCCTGCCGCCGCAGAACAGTTTAAAGCGGGTTTTGTCCATATTCCGCAGGTTATAATCCCCTGCCGGAAATGCAGGCCCCGCCCAGGAGAAACGCCCGGACTGGCTTCTGACCTCCTCCGCGTTTAACAGCACCGGAATGACCTCGCCCAGATCCGGAAACAGAGCGATATCATCCAGAGTAAGGGGCATCTCCGCCGCTGCCGCACGGATGTGGGCGAGCTCAATGAGCAGATTGTCCGGGTCCACGATGGCATTCTCGCTCTCTCTGGAGAAAAGCCACTCCGGGTCAATGGCAATGTACTGGTCAAAGGGCTGGTTTTCCAGAATCAGATAGTTCACACACCTCTCCCCGCTGCGCCCGGCACGTCCGGTCTGCTGCCAGAAAGATGCGCGGGTGCCGGGATAGCCCACGAGCACCGTGGTATCCAGGCTTCCGATATCGATTCCTAGCTCCAGGGCGTTTGTGGATACCAGACCGGACAGTTCGCCCTCCGCCATCTTCCGCTCGATCTCCCGGCGTTCCAAAGGCGTATATCCGCCCCGGTAGCCCGCGATCCTCTCGCTGCTGCCCCTGCTTAAGAACCCCGCCGCGTCCAGTTTGTCCCGAGCCTCCTTGAGGATGACTTCCACATTTCTCCGGGATCTGCCGAAAGCGATGAAATGATGGTCCTCCTCCACAAGCTGCGGAATCAGGTCCGCCGCCACGGCTGAGGCGGAGATTCTTCCATAGGCCCTGTCATCAGAGCCCCGGATCTCCGGGGGCTGCACGATACAGTACTCCTTTTCCGGTGCGGGGGAACCGTCCTGCTCCACAAGGGTAAACTTCTCTCCGCAGATCTTCTCCGCCAGTTCCACCGGGTTGGCAATGGTGGCGGAACTGCAGAGGAAGCGGGGAGCGGAATGGTAGTAATTGCAGACCCGCTTCATCCTCCGGAAAATGTTCGCCAGATGGGCGCCGAACGCGCCCCGGTAGCTGTGCAGTTCGTCGATCACAACATATTTCAGGTTGGAGAAAATGAAATCAAAGCCGTATCTGCTGTGGTTTGGCAGGAATGCCGCGTTTAACATCTCCGGATTTGTCAGGATGATGTTCGCGCTTCTGCGGATCCTGCTGCGCTCTGCCGGAGGCGTATCCCCGTCGTAGACTCCCGCCGCAATCCGGCCGCCGCCGAAATAGTCCAGAACCGGAAGGAGCGCCCGGTACTGGTCGCTTGCCAGTGCCTTTGTGGGATAGATGAAAACCGCCCTCGTCAGCGGATTTTCCAGTACCGCCTGGAGAACAGGCAGAAGGAACCCCAACGTCTTTCCGCTGGCGGTAGATGTGGTGATCACTACATTTTCTCCTCTCTGTGCCCTCTCAAACATCTCCGCCTGATGGCTGTAGAGCCCCCGGATTCCCCGGCTCTCCAGATACGCCCGGATATCGCCGCTCAGATGCTCCGGGAATGGGGCGTACCGTGCCGGGCAGGCGCTCACTTTCCTCGTGTATATGACAAGATTCTGATCAACTGGCATCTCTGTCTCCTTCTTCTTTGTGTTCTCATTTATCTCCTTCTATTTATCCCCTTCTGTTTCCTCTTTGAGGAAAACATATTCATTCTCCGATGAATATTCTTGGCTGAAGCGGTAGCCCAGACGGTCAAAAGCTTTCATCTCCTCCGGATCCTCCGCCTGCCTCTGCGCCAGGAATCGCACCATCTCGCCCCGCGCCATCTTGGCAAATGTCCCCTTCTGCTTTACTTTTCCATCGGAAAGCTCACCGAACACGCAGGTCAGAAAACGGTCCTCCGGTCCCAGGTAGGCCTCCACGCAGCGGGAATATTCTTTTGAAGCGAGATTGATAATCGTGTTCGTGCGATCTTTTTTGGTTCCATTGTGTCCATTACGTCCGTCATGTCCGTTATGTCCGTCACGCCCGTTATTTTCGTTAAGCGCCGCCCTTTCATCACGGAGCACTTCATCGCAGATCGTTCTTCCCCAGAAAGCATAGAGATCTTTCGCTCCGATTTTACTCTCTCCTTCCGGAATCTTCGCCTGCATCTCAAGCCGGTACGGCGTTACCCCGTCCAGGGGCTTAAGCACGCCGTAGAACCCGGACAGAATCCGCAGATGTTCCTGAATATAGTCCACAGCCTTTTCCTCGAATACCGCCGGCGCCATGTACTGGTACTGGATTCCCTCATAGGAGAGAATGGCAGGGGTCAGGTTCTTCTTAAGATCCATCCGCGCGAAGCGCTCAAAATTCTGCTCTGCAATCTTATCGTTGCACTTCCAGACCCGCTTTGCCTCCTCATAGGACAGACTCCGGATCCAGTCCATCAGAATCTCCGTCTTTTCCAGAAATACCGGATAATCCCGAAACTGCAGCAGATCCGGATCATTATTCATCTTCTTTGCCGGTGAAATGATTATCTTCATCTTCATATTTACCTCTGCACTTCTCCTCATTACAGTTCAAATTACAGTTCAAACAGACTCATCTGGTGGAACTCAGTATTCTGCTTTTTCTTCTCTGCCTCTTCCAGAACGACATTTTCTTCCTTTGAGTCATTTAATACACTCTCAAGAAACTCAGACATTTCTCCGGAGGTTGTGATAAGAAGTTCCTCCTTCGCCCTGGTAATTCCCACATAGAACAGGCGGCGTTCCTCTTCCACATCCGACGGGTGTTTCTCGCTCTCATAAGGAATCGAGCCTTTCTCTGCTCCGTAAATAAATACTGCCGGGAACTCCAGTCCTTTTGATCCGTGCAGAGTCATCAGCGTCACGGCCTCTGACGTGTACTTCTTGCCTCCGCACCGTTTCAGGTCGCTCTCCACTCCAAGCAGCAGTGCTTCAAGCATCTCCTTCATGGAAGAATGGAACACGGTCATCCGGGACAGCTTCTCCATCGCCGGATTTCCCTCAAGCTTCATCTCTTTCATCCACTCTTCCAGGACTTTCTGAGGTTTCTTCTTCTCATAAAGCGGACGGAACTTTTCCGCTGTGCTGCGGATGATCTCCTCTGTCACAGTGTTCCACTCCAACTGCCAGAGTTCTTCCGCACAGGATTCGGCCGCTGCAAGATTTTCCGGATCCTCTATATAATGGAAGAAATGGATACTGCCCTGCACCGCAGGATCTTTCAGGAAATCTTCCCGTCCCGCCACAATATAGGGGATTCCCTCTTTTATCAGACATTTTTCCACAAGTTCCGCCTGATGGTGGGTACGGCAGAGCACGGCAATGTCTCCGAATCCCCGGATCTTCCTGCCGTCCTGCTCCCATGCCGCCTGATGGGCTTCCAGCATCCCGATTCCCCCGGCAAGCCGGTTGATCTCTTTTGCGATAAAGATCGCCTCTCCCATCGGGCTTCCCGCATGTACCACCCGCACCGGCACGTTATCCGGACTGTTGGCATGGAGGATTCCCGCACGGGAGATTACCGCTGACGCAGCCGAGAGCACCTGAGGCGTGGAACGGTAGTTTTCTTTGAGTTCAATCAGCTCCAGGTCACAATTATCTTTCTTTAGTCTCTTAAAACATGTCGCGTCGGCGCCCCGGAAACCATAGATGGACTGATCCGGATCTCCGATGACGAAAAGCTCTCTGCCCTGCCTGCTCCACAGTTCGATCAGCCGGTACTGGACCGGATTGATATCCTGGAACTCATCCACAAGCAGATAGTGGAACCGCTTTTCCCATCCGGCGGGTACATTTCCGCTTTCTATTTTTTCTATCGTTTTCAGAAGCAGGTCATCAAAATCATACAGCCCTCTCTCCTGCTTCGCCGCCTCATAACCCGCATATGCCTGCTCCCACTGCGAATTCTCCGCCGCAGCCGCCAGTTCTGTCTCCTGCATGTTTTCGGTATCCATGCCGGCCTTCCGGCGGGAAACCTGCTCCAGGAACTCCCGCACTTTTTTACGGCTGCTTTCTCCCGTTACTTCTGCCGCCAATTTTGCAAGCTCCTCTTCTCCTGCCAGAGAGAATACTTCCCCCTGCTGTTTTAAGAAGTCCAGGCAGAGCGCGTGGAATGTCCCGATCTGCATCCGCCGCACTGCCTGCTTCTTCCCGTTTTCCCGGGCGATCCTCTCCCGGAGTTCTCCTGCCGCCTGGTTGGTAAATGTCACCGCTGTGATCTCGGACGGGCTGACTCTTCGGTTCTCCAGAAGATAGCAGAGATGGGATACCAGTGTCTTCGTTTTTCCCGTGCCGGGTCCCGCCTTTACCGCGATCTTCCGCGCGAGGGAACACACTGCCCGGCGCTGCTCCGGATTGAGACCGGACTCCCGCGCAGGCTGCGGAAATTCCTGCGCAGGCTGCGCGGATGCAAGTTCTTTCTCGACTGGCGCTTTCTCTGCTGATGCCTCTGCTCCACCTTCTTCCGCACTGTTTCCGTCTGATTTCTTCCCTTCCGGATGTCTCACATTCTCACCGGAATTTACTCCCAGCATACCGAAGAAATCCATCTGTCCTTCCGTATTGCTCAGCTCGTCTGTGCTGAAAAGGCGGATGATTCCGTACTCTCCGTCGAATCCGGGGATCCGCTCCACTTTTCCCTCCCGGAGCCGTCCGATTCCCTCGGCAATCCGGTTTCCCGATACGCGACGGATATCGTCCAGCGGAATATTTCTCAGGATTTCAAACTCCGGGCCCAGTTCGGAGAGCATGTGCATATATTCTTTTTCCACTTTTTTGCTCGCCGCAGAATGTCCCGATGAAGCGCCGATCACCTCAGGCAGCGGAACGAGACTCTCAAAAGCTGCCGCGTCCGGTTTCTGATAGCCTTCCGGGCGGTCCGCCAGTTCCTCCACCCGGTGTGATACTCCGATTGTGATCTTCCGCCCGCAGACCGGGCAGACGCCCTGGTGCTTTATGGTCTCAGACGGCGTCAGACAGATTCCACATTTCCGGTGACCGTCCATGTGGTACTTGCCCTCCTCCGGGAAGAATTCGATGGTTCCGTACAGCCCCTTCCCGGTCTGGATCGCCCCTGCGAGTCCCTCATAGGACATGGGAATGTCCAGAAGATTCGCCTCCCTTCCCAGTTTTGCCGGGGAGTGGGCGTCCGAGTTGGAGATCAGATGAAAGCGGTCCAGCGCCGAAACTCGCCAGTTCATGGGCGGATCGGAGGAAAGCCCCGTCTCCACCGCATGGATGTACGGCGTCAGATCCTCAAAACATTCCTCCACAGTATCAAACCCGGAAAATGCGCCGAACAGGGAGAAATGGGGCGTCCAGATATGCGCCGGCACGTAGACGGCATCCGGACACAGTTCCAGTACGATTTCCAGAAGATCATGGCAGTCCAGTCCCAGGATCGGTCTGCCGTCGGAATGGATATTTCCGATCTGCTCTAATTTCCGCGATATTTTTTCCGCTGCTTCCAGCCCCGGAAGCAGAATCAGACTGTGGACTTTCCTGACCTTTCCGTTTTTCTTATAGATCGAACTGATCTCCCCGGTAACCACAAACCGGGGACGGATTTCTCCCGGAACCCTGTCCCCGTCTATTCTGTATTCATCTTTCAGAACGTAGAGCCCTTCCTCCGCAGGCTCCAGTTTCTCCGCCAGTTCCTCTCTCCACGCCGGGTGGGTAAAATCCCCCGTTCCCACGATGTGGATTCCTTTTCTTGCCGCCCACAGATCCAGATACTCCGGCGTACAGTCTTTACTCGTTGCCCTTGAATACCGGGAATGGATATGTAAATCTGCGATGTACATTCTTTCACCTCTTTCCCGGGAGCCGCTCTGCCGGCAGCAGAGAGCCCCCGTCTCCCCAACATTATATTCCGGCGGGTGCGTGGAAGTCAACGAGGGAACCCGCTCTTTTCACATGTCCGCGAGTTTGAAAAACGGAGGAGGGCGTGACTCATACGATTACTCATACGATTCACGCCCTCCCTCTGTTCAGGAGTATCTATTTCAGGCATTCCCTTTCTGTTCTTTATATCAGATTGCAGGGAATAAAACAGTTTTTCTGATCGATCGGTATCACTTCATCGCACATGCAGACAATTCCGCCGCTGCCACGCTCTAAAGTTGTCTTATCAAGTACCTCATATTTTTTAACTTCTCTCCGGTCAGGATTTGCCGATTTTTTGATTTCCAGTGGATGAACCAATCCATTTTCTTCTACAATCACATCTATTTCTTTTGAATTAGAATCCCTGTAATATGTCAAATTTGCTTTATCTGCTGAGTAGGAAAAACTTTTCAAAAGCTCGATCACAACATAGTTTTCAAAGTAGTGCCCATTTGCAGCGCCATTCATCAGGGTATCTCTGGTTAGCCACATAGACAGATAGGCACACAATCCTGTATCGCAGAAATACAGCTTTGGTGTTTTTGTCAATCGTTTCAATTCGTTATTGGCAAAGGGTGGCAGAAGGTAAATAATGCCCAGTCCCTGTAAGATCCGCAGCCACTCCTTCGCCGTAGGCTGAGAAATTTCGGCTGCCTCCGCCAGAGTTTTGTAATTTACCTGCTCGGCCGTTAAGGCAGCACAGGCATTCAGGAATTTGCGAAAACGTACAGAATCGGTAATGCCGCCTTCTTCCGTCACATCCCGCATCAGATAAGTTTCAATATAAGAATTGAAATATTCCTGCCTCTGCTCGGCATCTGCTCTTAAAGCATCAGGCATCCCGCCTCGCCAGATATGTTCAAACACATCTATAATATCATTTTTTTTTGCTATTTTCTGCCGTTCCAAAAGGCACTGCAGAGAGAAATCCAGTTTATTTGTAAAAACTTCTCCGTCTACTTCATTTTTGGAGAAACTGTATAGTTCCAGAATCCCAATTCTTCCTGCCAGCGTATCACGGATATTTTTCATCATCTTATACTGCTGAGAACCAGTCAGCCAGAATAATCCTCTTTCTTCAGATTCATCACACATGATCTTAATCTGTTCAAACAGCTCCGGAGCTTTCTGTATTTCGTCAATGATGATAGGCGGTTTGTAAGTCTGAAAGAACAATACCGGATCCGTTTGGGCCAGGATCCTCGCCATTGCATTATCCATGGAAATATAAGTACGATTTTGTCCTTCGGCCAAATGTTTCAGCATGGTAGTTTTTCCGACCTGCCGTGCCCCCGTTACAAGTACCGCTTTGAAAAAGGAACTCATGCGCAAAAACTTTCGTTCCAATGCTCGCTCAATATATGGCATAACGCGGCCTCCTTTTTATGAAAATATAAAGTTCATCTTATTTTATCCTAATTTTTTATCCTTGTCAATTACAGTGAAGCACATTGAAACTGCATTTTGCTCCTTATCTGTTTTCAGGTTGCCCGCGCGCCAAAATATTTATTCAAGACAATCCGCATATCCGAATCAGAAACAAATACGTCCCGTTCTTTATCTTCCCCAGACTTCCCGGGCGATCTCTCCCACCAGAGCGATCTTCTTCCACTGTTCCTCTTCGGTAATCTTATTCCCGATTTCACAGGAGGCAAATCCGCACTGGGGGCTTAAGCACAGCCTGTCAAGCGGAATATATTCTGCCGCCTCGTGGATACGGCGGATCACTTCTTCTTTGTCCTCCAGTTCCGGAGACTTTGTCGTGATCAGTCCCAGCACCACCATCTTGCCGTCGGACACTTCTTTTAAGGGCTCGAATCCGCCGGAACGCTCATCGTCGTATTCCAGATAATAGGCATTTACATTTTCCCGGGCAAAGAGATATTCCGCCACCCGGTCGTAAGCGCCGCTGCTCGCCCATGTGGAGTGGAAATTTCCGCGGCAAACATGGGTATTGATCACCAGATCATCCGGTTTTCCTTCGATGGCAAGGTTGTTAATCTCCAGAAGCTGCTCCATCACCCGGTCAAGTCCTGCCTCGTCCGTATCGAAAATCCTGCAGGCATTGGGGTCCACACACATTCCCCAGGAGCAGTCATCAAACTGGAGATTTCTGCATCCCGCATCATACAGGTCACGAATTACTTTCTTATATCCCTCTGCAATGTCGTGCACAAGTTCATCGATATCATCATAATACTTTTTCGTATTCTCAATCAGTCCCGGCAGGATCATCTGCTCCAGGAACTGCGCCGGAGCCGGAATCGTCTGTTTCGCCACAGTATTCTCATCTTCCAGGGCCTTCAGGAACCGGAAATGTTCCACAAAAGGATGTTCCCCGGAAAGGGATACTTTCCCCGTCAGGTATGTATCGTCAATCATCGCCGCCTCCCCGTGAAACGGAAGCCCTGTTTTGGTGGCGCTGTGTCCCACGCCGTCAAATCCCCACATAAAGTCCAGATGCCAGGTGGCACGCCGGAACTCTCCGTCCGTAATCACCGGAAGCCCTGCCTTTTTCTGCTTTTCCACCAGCTCGCGGATTGCTCTGTCCTCCGTCTGCCGCAGCGCCTCCCGGTCAATCTTTCCCGCTTCGTACTCCTCTCTCGCCTTCCTCAGATAATCCGGACGAAGAAAACTTCCCACTATATCAAACCGAAACGGTGTCTGTGTTCTTTCTGTAAATGCTGTACTCATAATGATATTCCTCCTTCTGCAAAGTTCTGCTGTAATGCATGACGGTATTGTATCACAGGGTTCAGCCATATGCTAATATAGAAATTTGATATCCTGATATAGTTTCAAACTATATCCCATTTATATTCTTTCCTTTCCCGCTTCCTTTTTGCCCCCGTTTCCTTTACTTCCCCGCTTCCGGCGCCTGAATATACTCCCGCAGATGATCCAGATACCGCTCTGCCATCCTGCCGGGAGGGGTCTCGATTGTATGGATATACCCGATCTCCATAATCTCGTCACTTTCCAGCGGAACCGAGACGATATCTGTGCCGTTCAGATCGCTGCTCAGTATCCCGGAAGAGATCGTATAGCCGTCAAGACCGATCAGCAGGTTAAAAAGCGTGGCACGGTCAGAGACTATGATATTCTTCGGGCTTTCCATTGTGCTGTGAAGCTCTTCGGAAAAATAGAAAGAGTTATGGATTCCCTGTTCATAGGTAAGGCGCGGATACGCCTTAAGCTCCTCAAGGGTAACACGCTCTTTATCCGCCAGAGGGTTTCTCCTGCTGACAAACACATGGGGCTGCGCCGTAAAAAGAGGTTCGAAATGCAGTTCGTCATTCTGGAGAATCCGCAGCATCACTTCCCGGTTAAATTTACTCAGAAAGAGAATGCCAAGCTCGCTCCTTCTGGTGCGCACATCTTCAATAATATCATACGTCCGCGACTCCCGCAGGGAATATTCATACTTTTCCCGTCCATATTCTTTTACCAAAGCAACGAATGCGTTTACAACAAATGAGTAATGCTGGGCGGAAATCGCAAACACCTGCTTTACCGGTTCATTTTCCTTATATCTCTGCTCCAGAAGATCTGCCTGCTCCACGACCTGGCGGGCATATGCAAGGAACTGCCTCCCCTCCTCGGAAAGCCAGACTCCCCTGTTATTCCTGCAGAAAATGGTAATCCCCATCTCTTTTTCCAGGTCTGACACAGCTTTCGACAGACTGGGCTGCGTGATAAAAAGTTTCTGAGCCGCCATACTGATGGAACCGGACTGCGCCACCTGAATAATATATCTCAACTGCTGTAATGTCATTTCTGTCACCCTTTTTCTGTCCCGGCATATACTGGTATCGATTTCCCGGTTCCGCCATTTCGGAACTTCAGCTTACCGGAGGCCGTATCATTGAACAGTTACTATCCTTTTGTCAACACACCGCTGCCATACGCTTACAACGCTCTGGAGCCTTTCATCGATGAAAAGACCATGCATCTGCATCACGACCGGCATCTGCAGACGTATATCGATAATCTCAACAAGGTACTGGAAGAGAATCCCGCCCTGCAGCGTTTTTCCCTGGAAGAACTGCTGACCGTCTGGCGCAGACTTCCCTGCCGTCTGCAGAATCCGGTCCGCAACAACGCCGGAGGGGTATTCAGCCACCGCTTCTATTTTAACGGCATGAAGGAACCGGCGGCTCCCTGTTCGGCTCCTGTCCTCTTCCGGGAAATGACCTGCCGGTTCGGAAGTCCGGAAAACTTCAAAGCGCTCTTCAAGGAAGCCGCGCTCTCCGTATTCGGTTCCGGATATGCCTGGCTTGTCCGGGAACACGCCTATTATCTTAAACACTATAACATGCGTGCCGCATATATTGACGCCTGGTTCCATGTTGTAAACTGGAGCCAGGCGGAAAGAAGGTTCTGCGTTTAGATTTCGTCGATTTTTTTCAGTTCTTCCTCGCTGAATTCGATGTTTTGAATCGCTTTCACATTGTCGATAATCTGGGACGGTCTGGAAGCTCCCACAAGGACGCTGGTCACGATTCCGTCTTTGAGTATCCAGCTCAGCGCCATCTCAGCCAGAGTCTGACCTCTTCCTGCCGCGATGCCGTTCAGTTTCCGGATCTGCTGAAGCTTTTCTTCGGTCAGATTATCTGCATGAAGGAATCTGCCGTCTGTCCGGATCCTGCTGTCCTCCGGAATTCCGTTCAGATAGCGGTTCGTCAGGAGCCCCTGTGCCAGCGGGCTGAATGCAATGATCCCCTTGCCGAGTTCTGCTGATGTCTCTTTCAGCCCGTTGTTCTCGATGGTTCTGTCGAAGATGGAATAGCGGTTCTGATTGATAATAAACGGGCAGTGCAGGTCATCCAGAATCGCCGCCGCTTTCTCCAGAGTCGGACCGTCATAGTTGGAAAGTCCTACGTAGAGGGCTTTTCCGGAAGCCACGATCTGTGCAAGTGCTCCCATGGTCTCCTCCAGAGGAGTCTCCGGGTCCATACGGTGATGATAAAAGATATCAACATAATCCAGACCCAGACGCTCCAGGCTCTGGTCCAGGCTGGCGATCAGATATTTTCTGCTTCCCCAGTTTCCATAAGGACCTTCCCACATATCATATCCGGCTTTCGTGCTGATGATCAGCTCGTCCCTGTATCGGCCCAGATCTTCTCTGAGGATCTTTCCGAAATTCTTCTCCGCACTTCCCGGGTCAGGTCCGTAATTATTCGCCAGATCAAAATGAGTAATCCCGTTGTCAAAGGCGGTAAAACAGATCTGCCTCATGTTTTCATACACTCCGGTATCCCCGAAATTGTGCCAGAGTCCCAGTGAAACCGCCGGGAGCTTCAGTCCGCTTTTTCCGCAGCGGTTGTAAATCATCTTTTCATACCTTTTTTCTGATGCTGTGTACATATTTTTTTTCCTTTCTTTTCTTCCAGATGTTATAAAACACTGTTCCGCAAACATCCGCGCGGTTGATCCGGTTAATCTGACAAATCCTTGTTTCTTTTAGACAAAACCTTGCTTTGTATCCCCGCGCTGTCCGGACCGTCTGCGAAAAGTTCCTGCTATCTCTCCCATAAAATCTGCCGGATTCCTTCCGCCACTCCGTTCTCATCATTAGAAGGAACAATCCGGTCTGCCGCCGCCCTGCAGGCGTCCGATGCATTTTCCACCGCGAATCCGATTTCCGCGAAATGCAGAAGTCCGCAGTCATTATCTCCGTCCCCGAACGCCGCCAGATTTTCCCGCTTCATCCCCAGATATTCCAAAAGGAATGCAGCGCCGTTCTCCTTTCCGGAATCTCTGTGGGAAATCTCCAGAAGCTGGGGCACAGAAGAGGTGATATACACATCCTCCACCTGTTTTTCAAAAGTTTTCCACAATTCCATCTTGAGTTTTTCATCCCCGGTCACAATATCGATGCAGTCCAACTCATTCCTGTGCCCTCTGATAAATCCTCTCATGTCTTCCACCGGGGCGCGGGTCGTCTGTATATAGCCAACCGCATGGGATGACGCGCCGTGTCTGACAGGATCTTCCACATAACTTTTCTGTGCATAGGGTTTCCCGTCAATAAACGCCTCATATGCCACCTTCCGATCTGCAGTCAGCTTCAGAATCTCATCTACAGATCCCGGGGTCATCTTAAACTGCCGCAGACATTTTCCCTGTACAAGGTCATACACCGCCGCGCCGTTTGAAGTGATCGCATAATGTACTCCCTGCAATTCCGTTATCTCCTCCGGGAGGGAGTCCAGCGACCGTCCGCTTGCCGCCACGATCTCAATCCCGGCGTCCGCTGCTGCTTCCAGCATCTCCCGGTTTTCCCGGCTTAAGCTTCCCCGGGTGTTCAGCGTTGTCTTATCCAAATCCAGCGCGATACAGCGAATCCCGGTATTTTTTCCGCAGCCTTTTATCTCATTTTCTCCTGGCATATCTTCCCTCCTGGTAATTATTCCTCCTGTATTCTTTCTCCTGTATTTTTCCTGCCGTAATCTCTCTATATCCCTTCCTGCTCAAATCGTTCCCGAAATTCAAGCGCTTCCCCCATCGTACTTTTCCAGCCGAAACGTTTCAGATCCACCTTCCATCCGTCTTCCGTCCACTCCGTTTCCACACCCTCCCCGTTAAGGAGAATCCGCTGCATATCGTAAGTGTCGAACGCAGCAGCGCCGCTTAAAATTCCCCGGGAATTTATCACCCGGTGGGCCGGAATTTCCTCGCCCAGGCGTCCCCGGTTCAGGGCGTATCCCACCTGGCGCGCATTCTTCGGCTTTCCGCACAGAAGAGCAATCTGACCGTACGTTGCCACTTTCCCGAAGGGGATGGCCAGGCAGACAATTCTTGCGCGCTTATAAAAATTAAATTCTTTCTTTTCTTTCATGCTATTTTTTTCTCAAAACGTCAGGCGCATCTCGTACCAGACAGCCCCTCCATGCTCCGACTGGGATTTCCCTTCATTCACAAAACCGAATCTGCTGTAGAATGGAATCAGACGATCCTTGCACGTAAGCACAAGCCCCTTCTTTCCCTGTCTTCTCACATCTTCGATCACATGCTCCATCAGTCTTGACATATAGCCTTTTCCCTGGTATGCAGGATCTGTCACCACGCCAAAGAGCATCTGCCACTCCCCGTCCTCATCATGTAAATCGGCATTTTCAAACATCTCATCTCTCAAATGCGTTTCGTTCGTCACCATTCCGTTTACCATGCTAACCAGTTTTCCGTCTTCTTCCAGAAGCCAGAAATGCCTCGGGAAAGCCAGAATCCTCTTTTCGAAATCTTCCCGCTTACCTGCTTCTGCAGGCGGAAATCCGGCTTTCTCCAGAGCTTCCACCGCATCCAGATCATCCAGAGACGCATAATGAATTCGAAGTCCGCTGTTCGAGCCTGCCCCGCCGATATACTGTTCTGTAATCTCCATAATCTTCTTCAGGTTGTCCAGATCTCCCCCCACATTTCCCGTCTCCATGGAGTGGTTGGCATTCTCCGTAATATAGAGCGGGAATCCGCCTTTTTCACAGCCCTTTCGGATCACAGAGGTCTCAGCCCAGGAATCCTTTGTCCCGTGGAACACAATCCCCGGCTGTGTCATAAACTGAAAGGAGGCTGCCACCGGGGTATAATAAATATTTCTCGTGCGGAGCTGATGTTTCTGTGCATAGGCGGAAGCCACCGCCGTCCCCACGCTCTTCGAGATAAAGAGCAGATCATCGCAGGATTCCAGTTCCGCACCTTTAAGGATCTCCTCCGCCTGAGCCAGGGCACTGAAAAAGGCTGCCTCCATCTTTTCTTTTGATCCTTTCACCCCTTTCGGAAAATTTCCGTAGGGAACTTCGACCACTTCATATCCGTAATTTGCTGCGATCTTTTTACTGTAATAGAGAAGCGGCTTGTCTGTATGATAGCCGACTCCCGGAAATATAACTGCTTTCTTCATAAAAATCACTCCATTTATCTGTTTTTTATCTGTTCTTTTAAGAATTTCTCCATGATCCCGTACACCTGACGCCTGCACCCGTCATGCAGAATATCATGCCGGTACTGAGGGATCATATGAAGCTCTGCGGGAATCCCCAGCTTCCGGTACTTTTCAAAGAGCTTTGTCACACCTTTGCCGAAATCTCCCACCGGATCCTCCTCCCCGGACACGAACAGAACCGGCACGTCCCTGGGCAGCTTTTTCAGATTCTCATTCACATACGCCATACCGGACAGGAACTGTTCAAAAAAACGGCAGCTCATATCTCTGCCGATCCGCTCATCCTCCTCATAGGAGCGGAGGCACTCCTCATCCCTGTACAGCCAGTCAAACTCACTTTTATTGGGCTTAAAGCGCCGGTTGTATGTCCCGAATGAGAGCTGATGAATCGCCGGAGACGTCTGGTTCATGCCGGCTTTTTCCCCTTCCTTCTTCACCATCATTTCCGCAATCTTCAGCTGAAATGTGGGGATAAATCCGCTTCCCAGGAGCATGACGCCGTCCACGGTGCCGGGGTATTTTTCCTGATGTGTCTGTGCCACAAAGGAGCCCAGAGAGAATCCCAGAATGAAATACGGCACTCCCGGATACTTTCTCGACAGGATCTCCCTGCACGTCTCAAAATCGCTGACTGCATCCTCCCACCGTTCCATATGCATGGGGATCTCACCGGGCACCACCGAACTTCCATGTCCGATAACATCACAGCCCGCCGTCACAAGTCCCATCTCTGCAAAAAATTCCGCAAGTTCATCATATCTGTCAATATATTCTGTCATTCCATGACAAATCTGAACGATTCCGGCAGGCATCCTGTCCGTTCCCCACTCTGCCCCGTGGATCTGTGTCTTTTTATCCGCCGAGGGGAAGGTAAATGTCGTTTTCTTCATGCAAAACTCTCCTGACCTGTTTTCTGTTCTTTTCATTATACTTTATCATACATGAGAAAGCAAAAAAATTATTTATAAACTCCTGCTGTTTTTCCAAAAGCGTGTTATACTATTTTCTGAACCGCAACAACCAGCATCTGTTTTTTTGGAGGGAAATTCATGTCAGCTACAACGAACCGACAGTCAGACGCAAAAATCATCTTAAGCGCCGACAGCACCTGCGACCTCGACTCCGAGTTAAAAGAGCGTTTCCACGTCAACTATTTTCCGCTTCATATTATTCTGGACGGAAAGGACTACAAGGATAATGTAGATATCACGCCGGAAGAAGTATATGAGGAATATTATAAGAAAAAGATTCTCCCAAAAACTTCCGCCGTAAATGTAGAAGAATATATCGAGCATTTCCGTCCCTGGGTGGAACAGGGATATGAAGTGATCCACATCAACCTGGGACACGCTCTCTCAAGTTCCTACCAGAACTGCTGTCTCGCAGCCTCCGAACTGGGACATGTCCATGTGGTGGACAGCTGCAATCTCTCCACCGGCACCGGCCTGCTTGTTGTCGCAGCCGGCAGAATGATCGCGGCGGGCATGGATGCGGAGTCCATCGCGGAAGCGCTCCGCAAAAGGACAGAGAAATGCCACGCAAGTTTTATTCTCGACACACTCACATTCCTGCACGCAGGCGGACGCTGTTCTGCCGTTGCCGCCCTGGGCGCAAATGTCCTGAAACTAAAGCCGTGTATCCAGGTGGACAACCACGACGGCAGTATGGGCGTGGGAAAGAAATACCGTGGCTCCCTGGATAAAGTTCTGGCCAGATATGTGAAAGACGAACTTGCCAGATATGACAATATCAACACGGATCTGCTGTTCATCACCCATTCCGGCATCAGTCAGGACTATATTGATCTGGTACGGAAAACCGTAGATGAGACCATACATTTCAAAGAGATCCATATCACAAAGGCAAGCTGCACGATCTCCTGCCACTGCGGGCCCAACACTCTGGGGATCCTGTTTGAAACAAAATAAGATCTTCCGGCTGAGATAAAGCAAAATCTTCTGGCACGGAATATTCCAGGACTGATAAAATCAGAAAACGAAAGGGGCAGCCATATGAATACACGTCCTGTATTTCACGGAAGCGACATTGAAAAAATCTGTGAATATTATCATTTAAATAAAGAAGATATCGTAAACTTTGCGGCAAACGTCAACCCACTGGGGCTCTCCGAGTCCGTAAAGGCAGCCGCGGCATCCCATCTGGATGTACTCTCCTCCTATCCGGACAGAGAGTATACATCCCTGCGGGAAACGATTTCCGGATACTGCGGGATCCCGGCAGATTTTGTTCTCCCCGGCAACGGCTCCAGTGAACTGATCTCACTGCTGATCGAGACACGCGCGCCAAAGAAAACTCTGATTCTGGGGCCCACCTACTCCGAGTACTCCCGGGAGCTTGCCCTCTCCGGCAGTTCCCAGGACTATTATCATCTCAGGGAAAGTGATGATTTTGTTCTGGACATCCCGGACCTGTGCCGCACTCTGGAAAACGGCTATGATTTTCTCATTTTATGCAACCCGAACAATCCCACATCCTCGGCTGTCCTAACCGGCGGCATGGAAGCGCTCCTCGCCTTCTGCCGTGCACATGACATTTTCGTGATGATTGATGAGACCTATGTGGAATTCGCTCCGGTTGTCTCCAATGTCACAGCCGTGCCCTTTACCAGACGGTATCACAATCTCATGATTCTCCGGGGCGTCTCGAAATTTTTCGCTGCTCCTGGCATGCGCCTCGGATACGGAATCACCGGAAACAAAGATTTTCTCGAAAAGATGCGTGAGAAACAGATTCCCTGGTCGCTGAACAGTCTCGGCGCCTACGCCGGAGAGCTGATGTTCCAGGATCTGGAATACATCGCAGAGACACGCGCGCTCATTCTCTCCGAACGTGAAAGGATCTGCCGGGAACTGGAAGATACGGAAACTTTTAAAGTATATTCTCCTTACGCGAACTTCCTGCTTCTTAAAATCCGGAAGCCCGGGCTTACCTCTGCAGACGTCTTTGACAGCTGCATCCAAAACGGTATGATGATCCGGGACTGCTCATCCTTCCAGTGCCTCGAAGGAGAGTACATCCGCTTCTGTATCATGAAACAGGAGGATAACACAAGGCTGCTTGAAATATTGAAGACATTCTAAGAGAATTGAGAATGCCCTGCAAAAATTAAAAACGCTCTGAGGGGGCTGCCGCATGGCAGCCCCCTCAGCCGTGTCGGATCCCCCACCTGCTGTTACTTCTCCGTCTCTTCCATCTTTTCAATCTGGTGTCGAATCATGTCTTCCGTTTCCTCGAGTGCATCCGCAATTTCGGTAATTGATTTTCCTTTTGCGAGTTTTTTGCGGATCTGCTCCTGGAGGAGCTGTTCTCTTCCATCCTCAACTCCATCCTCCCAGGCGGCTTCCCGTTCCTGCCTCATATGTTTTTCCTGATCATATTCATAAATACTCATTTTCTTCGCCTCCGCGCGGTTCTTTTCCAGAAACTCCTTCAGGATCCCCTCCCGGATACATTCGGTGATCGTCCGCTCCACGGCGTCTGCAAGCGGCATCCGGGCGGCGTATTGACGCACCCGTGCCGTGTACTGGGCATACTCCCGAAGCGTTTTGCATGCCCGCATGAGCGCCTCATTATGCCCCAGGTTTATATTAAGCATAACAGCCTCAAGTTCCAACTTGTGTTCTTTTTCTTCTACAGTGTAGAGATCGGAGAGCCGTAAGATCCTCTGATCCGGCTGTTCGTCTGTCCCGTTATAGAAGATAATGAACTGGGGCGGTGGAATCAGTACTTTCTTCGTTCCATAGAGATTATCGTTCTTAGTCATATCCGAATACAGATCGGAGAGATAAAGAAGAAATCTCAGAGGAAGGTTCGGGCTGTATGTGGACTGATGCTCATACAGGGACAGCCGGGAATCGATCAGGAATGAAAGATCATTCTTCATCGACATGTAAATGGCATTGTCCAGAGTATTGATCGTGAGCAGTTTCGGATCTGTGTAATGTTTTCCAGTCATGGCATTATAAAGTTCCAGTAAATTCTTCTCATCGCCAAAGATCATGATAAAGATCCGGGACTTATATGTCCGGTTTGTTGTGACAGATGCGGTGTTTTCTTTTGTCTGCATAGAATTCCTCCTCTTAATAATAAATGCGCAGGAGGCTTCTCTGCCTGTCTCTTTTTCTTTCAACCAGAAACCTCGCTGCTGTGTCAATGGGATATAAAAGCATTGAGATTTCTTTTGATCATAGAATCTTTGATACGGAAAGATCCGCAGATAAGATGAAATATATCAGAAATAATAATGCTTTGAGCATATATTAGCACACTGCTGCCATAAAAACCATACCGGATTTTGCTGTATCCCCATCTTTTCTATTTTTTTCCAAAATAATTTTTCGAAAATTGTTAAAGTTTACTTTGTTGATGCGCCTCTTCAAAAATGTTACCGTAAACGGAGATTATTCTGCCGTCCTTTCGGCAGCTTCATTTTACAGACAGAGGTGCAGGCGGAAAATGTCCGAATACTATTACAACACCCTTGATCCCCGGGAAAAGAAAGTATACCGGGCTGCTCTGAATGGTCTCAATGCATGCCGCCCGGATATCCGGGTCCCCGCAGCCGACATGGAGCGTTTCTCCAGGATCATTACGCTTCTCTCTTTTGATCACCCGGAGATCTTCTACGTAGATTTCCACCGCTTTACGGTAAATACCTCCGGCACCTCGCTGATCTGGGATGTGGACTATCTGTATCCGAAGAAGCAGATTATACAGTTGAGGCTCCTTCTGGAGGAAAAGGTATCTCGTATCCTCGCCTCCGGAAAAAATGTATGCACAGCTCCGCCTCTGGAGAAATGCCGCTGGATTCATGACACACTGGTTAAGAATGTCTCCTATAACCAGGAGGCGCTCCGCTTCCCGGAGATGCATCTGGAAGCCTATTCCGTTCTCGGTGTATTCCGGAAGAAAAGCGCCGTATGCGAAGGGATCTCCCTTGCCGTGGAATATCTGGGTGAGCGGTTGGGAATTTCTCTCCCTGTCATCACCGGAAAGGGGATATCAGACCGGGCCGGTCTCGATGACAGTCACGGATGGAATCTCTTAACCACAGACGGAAAGCATGCCCACCTTGATGTCACATGGGACCTGTGCCTGAGCGCTCCCCTGCATTTTATCCGATATGATTATTTCTGCCTGCCGGACGACCTGATCCGTACAGACCATGCTTATTCCGGCACACCGCACTGTGATGCCGGAAGCGGGCTTACCTTTTTTGAACAGACGCGGCGTCAGTTCACAGAACTGCGCCAGTGCGAATCCTATATTTCCAAAAAACTGAAAGAGGGGCGCAGAAGCTTCTATTTCCAACTTCTGGCACCGGATGATGTGCTGGCGAAAGCAGAGCGTGCCCTCGAGGCCATGCTGCTCCGTAAAATGCCGTTTTTCTTTCCTTTCGGTGCAATTTTAAACTCTTCCCACAACCTGAAACTGGGAATTTTTTTCTACCGGATCTCAGAAGGCGGAGAGGATATCAGGAGGTAACTTACTTATGGGAAACGACCTTGTCAGACGCTCATCCGATGTTCCTGAGTTAAAGCGGGCAGACGGATTTTTCAGCTCTCTTTTCCAGAGCCGGACCGAGCGCATCAACCACATAAACCGGAGCGTTATTGAATATAAGCCCAACCGGATCGAAGCATTCCTTCCGCCCGGGTCAGCATCGTGCAGCTGCGTAATCTCCGGAGGCGTGGATGCCGTGCGCAGCAATGTCGTCTGTGCCCAGATCGCCTGCGCCGCAGAGAATCATCTCCCGGTCATCATCCTCCACGAGGGGGATCTGCAGCTTGCGGAAGCTGTCCGCAGCCGTTTCGGAAAGGATCCGCGGTATGCAGAGATCAGTCCGCAGGTTCCCGCATTTGAACCGATGTACGGGCTTTCCGGCCTGGAGATCTCCAACGAGATCGTCCAGAGCACGCCGCCGGAATTCGACATGAAATACAATGTGAAATATTACCTGGACGGAGTGGCTTCCCTCATGAACGGCATCGGGAAGAGCACCAGTTTCCACATGTTCGCCACCTGTCCGCACCTGCGGATCTTCGACCTGGTGGACGACGCCCAGACACAGGGGAAGATCACGGACCAGACAGCGCAGGAGATCCGGTCCAGACTGATGATGGGACAGTCGGAGAACTTCAAGCTCGACAGTGTCCTCGCCGGTCTTCAGATGGAGATGGACCCGGTCCTATGGAAGAACGGCTGCGGACTGACGCCGGTCAATGTGTTTACCGCCATAAAGGAGCACAGGATCCTCTGCTTCGACATTGTGTCGCTGAGCAGCCAGATGATGACCAACATCATCATTTACCAGTTAAAACTCGCTCTCTCCCGGAGGATGCCCTGCATGCTTATCATCGACTCCCTGCCTGTCAATGCGAACAGACAGTACCAGGACTTTCTGAAGATGTCCTCAAATCTTCTCGCCCTGACTCTTGTCTCGGACGACCTCTACGCCATGACAGGCGGAGACGACAGGCTGTTCGATTCCTTTGTGGGGAGAAGCGGTCTGGCGGTCATCCTCTCCCACAAGTCCGGAGCGAGCGCAAAGAAATGGGCGGACGCTGTCGGCCAGTATGACGAGTGGGTGGATTCCTACTCGAAAAATTACGGCACCCAGACCAATCCCCGGGATATCTGGAGTTCCCACAGCTCAGGGAATTCCACTTCCACCAGCCGGAACCGGGCATACAAGGTGCGTCCGGAATGGATCTCCGGCATGGGGGATACCGAAGCTTATATCATCTCCCAGGCACGCCGGGAGACCGCACACATCCAACTGCTGATTTAATATCAAAATCAAAACATAAGGAGGAACACTATGGAACCATTTGCACCCGGGAAAATCATCCCAACCTGCAGCGGCATCCCCGCGAAAGTCGTAAAATATCTCGCCGAGGGAGGCCAGGGAGCCGTCTATGTCGTGGAGTACGGAGGCGAGAAGAAAGCTATGAAATGGTATAAGGACGGCGCACTCAAAAATTCGGATCTCTTCTATAAAAATCTGGTGAAGAACGCGGAGAAAGGCTCGCCGGATCCGGCATTCCTGTGGCCCATCACCGCCACGGAACAGGTGGACGGCTCCTTCGGCTACATCATGGACCTGCGGGCGGAAGGCTACTATGAACTCTGTGATTTTACCCTTGCCAAAGTGACCTTCACGTCCTTTAAGGCGGCCACGGAAGCATGTATCCGCATCGTGTCCGCATTCCGCCTCCTGCACAACAGCGGTTACTGCTACCAGGATATGAACGACGGAAATTTCTTCATCAACCCGAAAACCGGGGATGTACGCATCTGCGACAACGACAATATCACTGCCAATAAGACGGACACCTTCATTCTTGGCACGCCCAGGTACATGGCGCCGGAGATCGTGGTCTCAGGAGGCAGAGAGAAGCCGAACACCCAGACCGACCGCTTTTCCCTGGCTGTCGTGCTGTTCATGATCCTGTGCATGAACCATCCCCTGGAGGGAAAACACTGGCTCGTGCCATGCCTGACCCCTGCCATGGAGAAGAAACTCTACGGCAGCGACGCAGTCTTCATTTTTGACAAGGACGACGATTCCAACCGCCCGGTCAAAGGGGTACATGACAACGTCCTCCAGCGTTGGAAATACATGCCTTCCTATATCCAGGACGCATTTCTCACCGCATTCTCCAAAGAAGCCATCCACAATCCGGCCCGCCGTCTCAGGGAACTGGACTGGCTGAAAGTCCTGGTCCGCTTTCAGAGCGATATCGTCCGCTGTCCCCACTGCCGGAACGAAGTCTTTATCCAGGACGCTTCTGACACCCGGTGCGACGACTGCGGGAGGACAGTGGAAGTAAAGCATACCCTGAAGCTTGCGGACTACTCCATCACCGCGGCGAAGGGCACCCGGATCTACCGCTGTCAGCTCGGCGCATGCAACGCGGACGATGCCCTGGACCGCATCGGCGTGATCGTCAGCAGGGATGACGACCCGAATATGCTCGGTTTCCGCAACATGACGAAAGATACCTTCCTGGCCATCACACCGAGCGGAAAGCAGAAGCAGTTAAAGGCCGGGGACGTTGTTCCCCTCAAGGCAGGGATCACCCTGCAGCTTCCCGGCGGAAAGACCATCGGGATCAACTGATACAAGATGATCAGAATCAACGGATAAAAGAGAATAATCTGTAAAAAGGAGAGAGAACCATGCCAAGAGCAGAAGAAACCGAAAAAATCGCACGGAAACTGTTACCCATCATCTATGTGATCGACACCTCCGGAAGTATGACAGGAGACCGGATCTCCTCCGTCAATGAGGCAATGAACGACACGGTGGACGTCTTAAAAGAGGTGTCCGAAAACAATCCTACCGCGGAGCTGAAAGTAGGCGTCCTGCAGTTCGACTCCAACGCCCGCTGGGTGACCAACGGCCTGATCTTCATGGAGGACTACTTCTGGAATGATCTGGAAGCCGGAGGGCTCACCACGCTTGGCGCGGCCCTCGACGAGCTGGACAAGAAGCTCTCCCGCAGCGCTTTCCTCGACAGTGAAGTAGGCTACAAAGCACCGGTCATCATCTTCATGAGCGACGGATATCCCACCGACGATTATGAAAAGGCACTGAAAAAGATCAGCGCCGGAAACAAATGGTATAAAATCGCCACAAAGATCGCCATCGGCGTGGGTGACGACTTTGACGCAGACGCTCTGGCAAAGATCGCGGGCAACCGGGAGGCAGTCATCAAGGTCAACGACAACGAGACTTTAAAGAAACTCATTCGGGTTGTTTCCGTCACCGCGTCCATGGTCGGAAGCAAGAGCCGTACCGATGAGAGCCAGACCGGCGAGGTACTCCGGGAGATCAGCAGGGAGATGAAAGGCGATCCCGATATCGTCATCCCGGAACCGTCTCCGGAGCCGGATCCTGTTCCTGATACCGGAAACACAGATGCTTCCGGCGGAGGATGGGATACAGGATCATCCGGCGGATGGGACGACGACTGGGACTAGGACATCGTTTCACATTTCCGGAGGTAGGATACAGATATGTATGAGACATTCAACATCACCATACACGGAGCAGGCCATATCAAAGCAGGCCAGCCCTGTGAAGACTACAGCATCTCCACAGAAGATGCACTCTGCCGGATCTTCGTTGCCGCCGACGGCCACGGGGATTCCAACTGTCCCCGAAGCAGCTTCGGTTCTGAAACGATCTGCCGGATCGCCTCAGAGGAACTGCGCTCCTTTGCCGTCTCCATAGAAGAGGAGAACTGGACGGACCGGCTCTTCGACAGCCGGTGGAAAGAACCGCTGATCCGCCAGCTCATCACCAGCATCTTCGGGAAATGGACCCAGACCGTCCTGGATGACTTCAACCGCAATCCTCTCACAGACGAAGAGCGGGCCGGCTCCCGGAGCTACATCGCCCGCTATGACCAGGGAGAACGGATCGAACACGTCTACGGCACGACCATGATCGCCGGGCTCCTCACGGGCCGTTATCTCCTCCTGCTCCAGCAGGGTGACGGGAGATGCGATGTATTTTATGAGGACGGCCATGTGGATCAGCCCATCCCCTGGGACGACCGCTGTTTTGCCAATGTCACCACCTCGCTGTGCGACACGGACGCCATCGCAAGCTGCCGTTACCACGTAATCGATCTGGCTGTCTATCCCATCAGCGCATGCATGGCGGGGAGCGACGGGGTGGAGGACTCCTTTTTCTCCATGGATCAGATGCACTCTTATTACCGGGAGCTTCTGATCTATGCATCGGAACACGGGGTGAAGGGGCTTCTGAAACACCTGAATGAGACCCTGCCGGAATTTTCCCAGAAAGGGAGCCGGGATGACACGACCATCTGCGGATTCATCGACCTGGAAAAAGTATCGTCCCTTATCCACGTATTTGTGCGCGCCAACCGGGAAACAGATCTGCAGAGCAGCCTGAAACTGTTAAACGACCGGATCACCTCCATGGAGAGCGGAAAAATGGAGTATCTGCAAAGGCAGATGGATAAAGAGAAGCAGATCTGGCTGAAAGCCAGGCGTTCGCTTTCTCCGGACTCTCTCTTCCCTCCCATGATCCCGGACCCGGAATATGAAGAGAAGCAGAAGAAATACGAGAATGCAGAAAAAGCATATAACGACTACAAAAAACGTTATGAGGATCTGACCGCTGAGCGGGCCGGGATGCTTGAACAGATCCGGCGTCTGCGCGCAGGACTGCCGGAGGAAGCGGAAGAGGCGGATCCTGCGCAGGACGAGACTCACGTTCCGGCAGATGACACTGACGCACAGACGCCGGCTCACGCTCAGGCAGAGGACGCTGACTTGCAGACGCCGGCTCACGCTCAGGCAGAGGACGCTGACTTGCAGACGCCGGCTCACGCTCAGGCAGAGGACAGCGGGATGGCAGAGAAGCCTGCATATCCGGAAGAAGAGGAGGAAGATTTCTCATGGAACTAATTCTCTCGGTCCTGATCGTTCTCGCAATTTATACATTTATCGCGCTGAAGGCGGGAAGCGCCCTGCTCTCCTACCGCTCAGCCTGGCTGGACGCCCCCGTCATGCCGAACCGTCTCGTAAAAGCGGTGCTGTGCATCATCGTGGGCTATATCACGGCCGTGTTTTATCTCGGCTGGGTATTCTTCAAACTGATTTTGAAACTGACGTTCCGATAATATCTCAGATAACGTTCAGCCGCAGCAGCTGACGATGAAAAGGAGAAGAAAAATGGCGGTAGGAAAAACACTTTTATACGGCAGCTCCATCTCAAAAAACATTCCCCCGGCTCTGCCCGCAGACCCGAAAGTGATCTTAAAAGGCGAGTTCAACGGAAAGCCCGCCTCTTTTGGTCTGGACAACGATATCCTGAGCAAGCACATGATGCTCGTGGGCGGGACCGGATGCGGAAAGAGCACACTGTTCTACCATATCATGAGCCAGCTCAAGGCAAAGATGACCCCGGACGACGTCATGATCATCTTCGACAGCAAGGGGGATTTCTACTCCCGCTTTTTCCGGCCGGGGGACGTGGTGATCGGCAACTCGTCCCAGTACCGCCAGAATTCCGAGCACTGGAATATTTTCCGCGAGATCGTGTCCGACGGCTGGGACGATCCGGAGATCCTGGTCAACGCCCAGGAGATCTGCAAGGGATTTTTTGCCGAGCGCGTGAAAAACAGCTCTGCAAATGCTTTTTTTCCAAACGCAGCCCGGGATCTGCTGGCTGCCATCCTCGTCACTTTCGTAAGAATGGGGCGGGACGACAAGGAATTCTGTAATGAGTGGATGTACAACAGCGCCCTCCGGGAATACCTGGACGGATGTACCGCGGATCTCCTCATTGATCTTCTGGAAGATTCGCCGGATATGCAGTCTGTCTTAAGCTACATCGTAGGGGACGGGCCCCAGGGGATGGGCGTGCTCTCGGAAATGTTCTCCGTCATGCGCGATATCCTCATGGGCGTCTTCGCGCAGAAAGGCGGGTTCTCCATGCGCAGCTTCGTGCGACGGAAAGGCGGGCGGACGCTCTTCATCGAGTACGACCTGTCCATCGGGAGCGTCCTCACCCCCGTATACAAACAGCTCTTTGACCTGGCGCTCAAGGAGGCCATGGGACGGAATAAATCAGAGGGGAACGTCTACTTTTTCTGTGACGAATTCAAGCTCATCCCTCATCTGGAGCACATCGACGACGGGGTCAACTTCGGGCGCAGCCTGGGGGTAAAGATCTTTGCCGGGCTTCAGTCCATCGAACAGCTCTACGAGATCTACGGGCAGAGCCGGGGGAAAAACCTCGCCGCAGGATTCTCCTCCATCATCGGCTTCCGGGCAAACGACGTCACCACCCGCGGATACCTCTCGGAACTCTACGGGAAGAACCTGGTCCTGGAGCAGTATAAAAAGCTGGACAATACCTATGTAGAAGAAAAGCGAAACGGCTGTACCGTGGAGGACTGGGATATGAATGACCTGAAAGTCGGTGAGGCTGTCGTCGGTCTTCCCTTCTCCCAACCGTTCCGCTTCTATTTTGACATGTACCGGTAAGGACGTTTCCCCTGCACCGGCAACACAGAAAACACAAAAGGAGGTGCGCTATGGACAAAACACAGGCTGACCGGATCCGGGAAAACGTGCTCCGGACAAGAAAAGGAACGCAGGCAAGCCGCTACGGCCAGAAGGGACTTACCAGCCAGGCGGCAAAGATGAACTCCAAAAATTTCCGAAAACTTATGACAGGAAGGAACTTAAGCAGAACAGACACGAAAAACATGTGGAACTCCTTTTCCCACTCCACAAAAACGCCTGTCATGGCACGCCATGCGAAAAAAGGCGAGAATTTCAAAGTGACTTCCGGGAAAAACGGAGCGTCGGGGAACTTCGTCTCCAAAAAATCCCTGGGGCGGAATCCTTCCCAGAGAGTAAACAAAGGAGCCCTTCCCCCGTCCAATCCCGCCACAAAGCAGACCAATGTGAAGCTGGCGAAAAACCAGAATCTGGTATATGGAAAGATCGCCCCGCAGAGGCAGTTCCAGAAGGCGGACCCCAAAGGCTTGCCCAGAAAAGGCGGGGGCATGCAGACCATCACCAACGGCGGATACAAGAGCGGCGCCATCAAAAACAGCCGCACACTGCGCGCCCCGTCATACCGTCAGAAAGCAGCGAAGATGACCGCTGCAAAAAGTACCGCAAGATCGGCGATGGCGAAATCATCCGGCGCGAAGATGCAGACCGGAGGAGGACGGAAAGGGTTCGCCGGAAAGAGCGGCGGCAGAAGCGCTTCCGGCGGCGGGAAGTCTTCGTCCAAAGGCATGAGCCGGTAAGGTACATATGGCGCAGAATTATTTATCCTGAAAGATGAAGCGAGGTCAGCAAACATGAATTCCCTGAAAACCGTCTGTCCGTCCTGCGGGCAGAGCTTTGAGAAAAAAGAGAACCAGATCTTCTGTCCCCATTGCCGGATGCTTCTGCCGCTTACCGACATCACGGTAACTGACGCAGGGACAGCACTTCTGTACATCGTCAGTTCCCGTGGAGCGGAAATATTAAAGCAGAGCCGGATCGTCCTGTCAATGCTCCCGGATATCATGCCGTCCTGCCAGGACGACATCCGCCTGCTCCGCGCCGTGTACAGTACAGCAGAGCAGGAACTCAGCGGCTTTGTGACAGCAGTTTCAAAAAAGAGAAACACCCGTGAGTCCCTGAAGAAACTGGCAGGGGCTCTTCACCGGGCTTTCTTCGCAGGAAATTACATGGAACAGGCTGTCTGTCTTTTTCTCGAAGCCTGCTCCCTTGATCCGGAACAGACCCTCGGCGGTCCCGGGTATCCCGTGCTCCGACAGCGTCCCCGCTCTCTTGACAAAGACAGATTCGTCAAATGTCTGGAACAGATTCATCGTCAGAAAGGATCCGGATTCTGGAAAAATCCGGATACCGCCGCGGCTGCTGCCACCGACCATGATCCTGCGCTCCGGGAAGAAGCCGGACTTCTGAAACGCGCCGGTCAGACAGCCGGAGACGAGCTGTACACGCTCATGAAAACCGTCTTAAGTTCAGCACGGAAAGATGATGATGAAAAGATGCCCGCAGCGTGCCTGCAGGCAAAGCTCAAAAGCGCTTTTATGGATCTGCAGGATATCGATTTCCTTGTCGGCTCTCTTCTGGAGTCTGCCGGACTTGAATACACCCAGACGCTGTATCATCCCCCTGCCGCTCCGGGCAGCGCGCCTCCTCACCGTCCGAGAAGGTCCGGACCCGCCTCCGGCTCAAGCGCAGCTTCCGGAGCCTCAAGCATCTCCGGCTCGGGGGCAGCTTCCGGAACAGCAGCCACCTCCGGCTCAGGAGCCGCAGCGGCGCGCGCCACAAAGAAGAAGCGTTCTCTGCCGAAGCTCATCCTCACGGCACTTGTCCTCTACTTCGTTTTCCTCTATGTGGTAAAACCTGTGATCGATCATTTCACCACAGAAGCCAACAAAAGTGCAGCCATCGAAGCACAGAACAGCGCCGGATCAGACGGCCCGGACAGCACTAACAGCGATGGCGCCGGCGGGGAGGACAGCACCGGCAGCGATGGCGCCGGCGGGGAGAACGGTACCGGCAGCAGTGGCACCGATGGAGAGAATGGTGCCGACAGCGGGAATAACACCGCCACTGCATCCGATCCCTATCCTGCCCCGTCCGTGAGCACCAGTTCCACACAGAGCGGTCTCTACGCCATAGGCAATATCGCCTCACCTTCCCGGTATGCCCGGTACCAGGGACCGGACAACACATTTTCCTTTTCCTATCCGAGGGTGCTCTATGACGATGTCTCCTACACCTTCGAGAATGACGGACAGGATATCGATATCGTATTTTCCTGTGCAGGCGATCCCAGTTCCCTCAGCGTCTTCCGGCATCCGGTAGACACATCCGCCCAGGAATACCGGGACGCACAGATGGACTATGCCACCGGTTCCGTAAATAATGCGGAGATCCTTGCCGACCGGAAATCTATGTCCGGCGCACTCGCCGACACCAGAAGCCAGGAGCGCTACACCCTGTATGTCAAAGGCACGGATAAGGAAAACCCGGACATTGTCATCTATCAGCTTTACAGCATCAGCTCCGAATGCATCCAGGGAATGGTCCTGAAATACCCGGAAGCATCCGGTACCGAAGACCTTGCCCTGAAAGAATATTATGCGCAGGTTATGTATGATCTGTGCGGTTTCGGCGGAAATACAGACTATCCCTCGTGGAACGATTTCAAATCGGACTACCTGTAGATACGCGGAAAATACACAATGTAACATAAGGAGTGAAACATGGATACACAGAAAATCATAACCCTGTTGAAAAATATCAGAGACACACAGGGAAACGCCGTCTTTCTGAACGTGGACAGGCTCTCTTCCTACGTCCTTGATCTTTCCCGGGGGCAGGATACGGCTGACGCTCTCCCTCTTATGAAAGCCGTATATCATTGTGCAGAGCCGGAGATCGCATCCCTGATTGACGCGCTCCGGAGAAACGGTTCCGATGCGCAGATCCGCGAGACCGTTTACCAGGTAAAAGCAGCACTGGCTGCAGCCTTTTTCCCTGCAGGAGAATGCCGTGATCTCCTGAATATTCTTCTCGGAGTTTTTGACCGGGACTTTAACCTAGTGGATGACGGACATTTCCCCTCTGCCCCCGCGCTGAGTATTGCCCGCTTTTCCGCCGCGCTTCAGGCTCTGGACGATAAATATGAGAACGAGCTCTGGAAAAGCGGTACTATCCTGTCCAGTCTTCTCGCAGATCAGGACGCCGGTCTCTCCGAAGAGCGCCGCCTGGTGGAACGGGTCTATGAAGCGGCAGGCACGGACGTCCGGAAACTGGTCTCCCTGATCGTCAAAAAGAAGGACGAGCGCAGCCAGATCCGTCTGCTCCAGAAAAAGCTTCAGTCCGCTTTCATTGCAGACTGCTATATCGATGCTTTTCTCGAATCCGTCCTCGATCTCTTCGGCAGGGAATACCCGTTTCCGCTGACGGGGGAATCCTCCTCTGCCGGTAAATCTGAATCCGCAGGATCGCCGAAAGCATCAGGACAGACGGCAGACACAGGGAAATCTGCAGGCAGCTCTGCAGATGCCGCCCACCCGGCAGCCCCAGGCAGATCGGGGGCGCAGGCGGCATCCGCAGGACAGAACCTGACTGCAGGACATCCTGCTCAGACACCCTCCGCTTTATCTTCTGCCCCGACCTCTGCCCCCGCAAAGAAGAAAGGAAAAAAGAAAATGCTTGTCCTTCTTCTAGCCATCGCTCTTCTCATATGGTTCGTCCCCCGGCTGTCCGGAGGATCGGATACAGATGCGGACAGCAGCACAGCCGGCACGGGCGAAAACTCCACAGGAAGCGGCACAGTTGACAGCACTGGCAGCAACTCAGGTGACGATACAGACGAAAGCGGCGCAGATTCCACAGAAGGGCTCTCACAGACTGCCGAAGAACAGGAGCCGGAACTTTACCAGCCCCGTCTGGAATCCGAGATTTCTCTGGATTCTGTGGGCACCACCGTCTACGGGGATAATGTGACAGACCTGCACAGCTACTCCCGTTATGAAGCCCGTGGGAAAAACTTTACCTTCGCCTACCCGCGCAATCTGTACACGGATGTAAATCTGGTCAGCGACACATTTGATACTTCCTATGTCTTTACAGGGACCGACGACTCATACCTGGAGTATCATATCAAATCCATGACTACGAAATACTCGTCACAGCAATGGAGGGAGACGCTTACCCGGAGCCTCACCTCGGGGATGACCGATGTGCAGCTTCTCGCATACGCAGACGGCGACGATGAAGGACACTTTTATCTGACGGCAAAGGAGGGCGGACTGGATGTGGTCATCGTCAGCACACTCTATGTATCCGGCGGTCCGGCAGAATGGATGATCCTGAAATATCCGACTCCCACGGACGACCAGGATGCCCTGCGGAAAGCTTACCTGGCAGAATGCCTGTACTGTCTCGCCGGATTTTCCGACAGCAGCAGCCAGGGGCTTTCCCTGCGCAGCTTTGAAGAATTTACCGCCCGGAATTAATCTGCCGGGCACAACACCCAAATGAAAAGGAGAAAACTGATATGAGCGAACAAAAAGACTACTGGAAAGAATACCTGGAACTGGAAAACGACTATAACCCGGACCATGCGCAGAGGCGTATCCGCGTACTTGAGGACTGCTATTATCACAGCGGAGAGGACGAGCTGCGCTGCTTCGCGGCATATAAGCTCGGCGCCACATACTACTGGGGGCTTGCAGTTCCCGTCGATCATGCCGAAGGAGAAAAATATCTGAAGTATGCCGCAGACCTGAACGAGGGAGACTCTGTAAAATACCTGGGCATGATCCTCTTAAAGAACGGGGACATCAAAGGGGCAGACTATCTCTTCAAATCCATCTGCCTAAGTTACGGCACTGCAGCCGACTCTGCGGAAGGCCTGTACCTTGCCCGCCAGTGGTATCTGAAAAAAGGTCATTCCGAAGAAGCTGCCTACATCGATCAGCTGATCTCCCGCCTCTGGGATCCCGGCATCCAGATTCCGGAAGAAAAGGCCGGCGGACGCGAAATTGCAAAGGCGATCGCCATCCAGTACCACCTTGCAGACCAGATGGAAGAGACAAGAGAGGATGCCCATGCCTATCTCACAGAAGCCTCTTCCCTGGATAACGGATATGCCACCTACTGGCTGAACAATTTCCCCGAATACACCCCCGATATGGCAACGCTTGAGAAGATGCTCCAGAATGATGACGCGCCGGATCTGTTCATAAAATTCTCCTCTCCCAAAGAAGCGCTGATGTCCCTTCCCCTGCCGCCATGGGTAAAAGGTGCAGACACCGGCTCCACAGGAAGCGCCCGGACGTCTGCCGACAACTCCGCTGCCCGATCCCGGACGTCCGCAGACAGCTCCGGAGGCTTCTTTAAGAAATGGGGAAGCACACTGATCATCGCAGCCATTGCAGGTCTGATCATCCAGTCCGTATCCAGCGTGCCCTTTATCCTGAGCTTCATTGTCATAACTGCTGTTCTTGCGTTCATCCGCAAATGGCGGAAGGACTCATAAGCTTTCAGATTCGGAAAATGTTAGACTCTACATAGTTGCAGCCGCCTCCTTAAGGTGATACTTTATTCTCATCTTAGTAAAAGGAGGATTTCAGACATGAGCAACATCTATCTCAGTGAAGAAGAATTGAGCGTTCTCACAGGCAGAATGGAAGATCTTTTTGCACAGGGCGTTACGGTTTCCGATGAGCACTCCGGAGAAATGAACTTCAGCGGATGCGCCACAGGACACTGCCAGGCATGGGATTAATCCCGCAAATCTGACGCAATACAGAGCAGAAACTCAAAGAGCGAACAGGGAAACGCCGGCCACTCGCGGCCGGCGTTTCCCGATGGTTCCTCCGGAAGAAAAATCAATGATCGGAGCAAAATAATATGAGAAAAAATCTGGATAAATTTATGGGGAAACCCGGCACGAAAATCATTATCCTCACCCTGACCAACCAATGCAATCTGCGCTGCACCTACTGCTATGAGCACAACAAAGAGACCCGTGAGATGCCGCTTGAGACTGCCCTGAATATTGTGGAGCGCGAAATGACGGCAGACGACGGTTCAGACTTCGCCTGTATCTACTATTTCGGCGGCGAGCCTTATCTGGAATTTGACAAAATAAAGGTGATCCACGACTTTCTTAAAAGCCGGAACTGGAATAAAGGCTGGCACGGATTCACCACCACAAACGGCACCCTTGTCCACGGGGAGATCCAGGAATGGCTCGTCGAAAACTATGAGACAATGGAAGTGTACTTAAGCATGGACGGGACGCCGGAGATGCACAACCGGAACCGCTCCAACTCCTACGATATGATCGATACTGCATTCTTCCGGAAATATTTTCCCTTCGCGAAAATGACTGCCACCCCTCAGACACTTCCCCAGCTCGCCGAAGGAATTATTTCTCTTCACGAACAGGGATTTGAAGTCTCCTGCAATCTGGGGGAGGGCATCTCCTGGCCGGAGGAATGTGCCGGTATCCTTGCAGAGCAGATGAATCTTCTGTCCTCGTACTATCTGGAACACCCGGATGTCCCTGTCTCCACGATTCTCCGGGCAGGAATTGAAGACCTTTCACCGGGAACCGAACACCCCAGGCGTTTCTGCGGCGTCGGTCCCATGATGCGCTCATACGACACGGACGGCATCGCTTATCCCTGCCACGCTTTCGCTCCGCTGTGCATCGGCAAGGAGAAAGCAGAAGCCTCGAAAAAACTGGATTTTTCCTGTCCGCTCCGGTTGGAAGAGAACGATGAAAAATGTCGGAAATGCCCGCTGATCGGGAACTGCCCCACCTGCTACGGCATCAATTTCGGCGCCACGGGAAATGTCTATCACATTGCAGACGACTACTGCCGCATGATGAAAGTTCATTTTCTTGCCAACGCCATGTTCCAGTACCGTCTCTGGCAATGCGGCAGGAAGACATTTAAAGACGAGGGAACGGAACTGAAATTTTTGAGAAACGTGAAAGCAGTGCAGGAGTTAAAGCCATGACAGAACATGAAAAAGACCTCTTCCCTGTGTGGGGTGAGTGGTACCCTGTGGACACCCTGGGGGAGGGCTCTGTGGGGGAAGTCATCCGCATCTGCCGCAGTACGCCTGCCGGACCGGAATACGCGGCTCTGAAGCAGATCACCATCTCCGCAGACACCGGAAATTTCCGCTTTGCCCGGGCACAGGGGATGGATGCTTCCTGCATCCGCTATTTTTTCCGCGCAGTTCTGGAGGAAACTATGGGAGAGATCCGGATGATGGAACAGCTCTCCCACTGCCCCAATATCGTGCAGCTGGAAGATTACCTGATCCGGGAACTTCCCGATGGATGGCTTGTCCTGATCCGCATGGAACTTCTCAAGCCTTTTATAAACCGGATGACGGATCTTCTCATGACGCCATCCGATATCTGCCGCTTCGGGATCCATCTGTGTACTGCCCTGGAAGCCTGTGAACAGGCACAGATTGTCCATCGGGACGTAAAACCGGAAAACATCTTCTGGCAGGAGGCGACGGATACTTATAAGCTGGGAGACTTCGGATTCGCCCACTATCTGCAGCGGCCAACAGAAGAAAAAGGGCGCGCCGGAACTCTGACCCATATGTCCCCGGAGATCTACGCCGGCTCTCCCGCAGACCATGCCGGAGACCTGTATGCACTCGGCATCATCCTTTACCGGCTTCTGAACGACAACCGGATTCCGTTTCTCCCTTCCTATCCCGGGCCCTTTACCCCCGGGGAACGGGATCATGCCCTTCTGCGCCGTCTTCGTGGCGAGGATCCCCCGCTCCCCTCTGCTGCGGACTGTGCCTCGAATCCTGCCTGCACACAGACCCGTCTCGGGGTTCCGTTTACAGAGAAACAGAGGCCGCTTCTGGAACAGCTCGCCCGGATCGCCAGAAAAGCCATCCTGGCTGATTCCGCCGCACGTTTCCCTTCTGCGGCAAAGATGAGACAGGCACTTGAATCCGCTGCAGGAAAAGTAATGGAGAACACAGATTATGAATGAGATTGAGCAGTATTACGAAAAATTTCGTGCAGAACTTGCCTACCCTTTTGAATATCACAATATCGATTACATTGGCGTCTGCCTGGATGCAGACGACTCCGTTCCATGCCGTTTTAAAATGTACTGGAGCGACCACTGCTCCGCCCCATTTGACCACTGGCTCACCAGATGGCTGAAAGAACACCGGATGCTGCAGTATATAGAAACCGTCGAACACAGCGGCAGAACAGGGAAATACCAGTCAGATATGCGCATCGGCAGCCGGACAGATTCAAATATGCAGCACCTTTTTTCTGCTCTGGCAGATCATGAGCCCGCTTTTTCACAGAACGAAGAACTGATCCGCACGATTTCAAAGATGCCGGTTACTACGGGAAAAAATTACCTTTATGCCTCTCTGTATTTTCTCGGCGCCATTTACACCGGAACAGATTCCAGCGAAATGCTGAAATTCCACTGGATCAACCGTTTCTGTCAGGATCCTGATGCACTGTCCGAAAATATCTGGTATAATGACAGTATTTATCTGGAATATCTCCGTGCTCTGCCGGACGAACATTACCTGCTGCCTGCCCGTCATGCAGAAGCTGTACTGAAAGCGTGTAGCTGCCATCTCTGGATGACCGGACTGGATGTTATGGGAAACGGTTGGAAAAAATATAAACTGTATGTCAAATACTTCCACGACCTCTGCCCTGTCCTTTCCGGGCTCTTTTCACAGGAAGCCCCGCAGAGAGATGGCATACAGGGAGAGGACCTGCAGGGAGATGGCATGCAGGGAAAAGGTCTGCATGCTCTGGCAGGCAAAGCTGACAGACTTTGCAGATGGCTGCGGACACACCCCGAGCTGGAACCCGCAGGATGCGCATTCTGTCTGGATACAGACGGGAAATATTCCGTAAATCTATACTATGGAATACAGGAGAGTTATTTTGAAAATGGACACAATCAGCGACAATAACAGAACCCCTGCGGAAACACCCGTGAAAGCCCCGGAGCTCCTCATATGGGTTAATGAAAAAAATGAAGTCATCGGATACGGAGAAAAACTGGACACGCATATCCGTGGTCAGCTCCACCGTGCATTTTCCATATTTATCTATGACCCGGAGCGCCGGGCACTGCTGCTGCAGAAGCGTGCAAAAGGGAAATACCACTCCGGAGGACTGTGGAGCAATTCCGGCTGTTCACACCCGAGGAAAGGAGAAACCTGGAGCCAATCCCTCTCCCGCTGCCTTCAGGAAGAACTCGGTCTTGATTTCCCGGTTGTTCCCGATCTCTCCGGCAGTCCGGAACATGACTTCACCCTTGCAGGAGAATTTCAATACTACTCCCACTACGGGGAACTGGCGGAACATGAGTGGGATTACGTCTTTCTCTGCCGCCGTGTCATTTCAGATGAACAGATCATACTGAACCATGACGAAGCGGAGGATTCCATGTGGATCAGCCCTGCAAATCTGGACCGCTGGCTGGACGAACGCCCGGAAGATTTCACAAGCTGGTTCGCCATGGCATATCGGCTTATAAAAAAATTAATTTAGCAATCCCCCTGCGGGCAGAGTGTTTCACCGCACTCTGCCCGCAGGGGCTCATTTTATATCTGCTTTCTCACTCATTTTTCCGGTACTGATTCGGGGTAACTCCGGTATACTTTTTAAATATTGTAGAAAAATAAGTGAAATTCTCAAATCCCACTGCTGTCGCCACATCGCTGACTCTCTCCCCCTTTTCCAGGAGAAGTTTGGCCTGGCTGATGCGGCATGCGGTAATCGTATCGATCATCCGCACTCCGGTCTGCTCTTTATAGATTTTGGAGAGATACTTGGGAGCCATGTAAAAATGGGCTGCGATCTCATTTCTGCCGATAGGCTCCATATAGTGTTCCCGGATATATTCATCAACCTTCTGGCTCAGCTGATAGGAATTTTTCACTTCCGCCTCATAGGAAAACAGGCGTTCCAGAAGACAGTTCACCCAGCGGATCAGATCTGTCACGGACTGCACTGCCCGCTCCTCCAGGCGGTTCAGGCTGCCGTCATCGTTCAGTCCTGACGCGGATATCTCTTTCTTTCCAAGATAAGTATAGACAGACTGCAGGATCTCATGACGGACTTTTCTCAAAGTCTGGTCGCTCAGAGAATGGTCTTTCATACGCTCTCCCAGCTCCTGTTTGATACAGCTTAAGAATCCCAGCTTTTTCTTTTCCTCCAGAAGCCGGTCCATTTCATCCAGATCAAGCACCGCGTCCCGAGACTCATCGGCGCTTATCACGCTCTCCTCCTCATAGAAGGCGGTCCCGAAGTAGGATACATTTTCATCAATCAGTTCCAGAAGATTCTGATACTTGTCATACAGTTCCCATACATAACAGCACTCTCCGATACAGCAGGTTGTATTTGCCTCCAGAAGTTCACGGAATGACGCAATCATAGAGGTACATATCTCTGCCAGTTCTCCCTTTTTCCCGCAGACGGTCGCCACCACATAATAGTCCTTGAACTCAAAGCAGCTCACAACTGCGTCCTCCGCATCCCGGCACAGCATTTCGGAATGAATATTTTCCAGGATAAAACGTGCCAGATTTGCGTTGACTTTCTCATGGATTTTTTCTTTATCCATGACTTTCGATACCACAAGACGGCAGGATTTTTCATACAGATCTGCTCCCATATCAATCTTCCGCCTGCTGATCTCCTCAAGTACCTGCTCCTTCTGAGGAGAAATCTGCGCTGTCAGGAGATCATTGAGAAGCATGTTCTTCTGTCTGACCGGATTTCCTTTCATCCACTGCCCGTAAGCGCTCTCCTCACGGACCCGCCGCTTTTCCTTGAGTTCATAGATGATCTTCTTCAGCGCAGCCTCCATGATCTGGACGTCAAAAGGCTTGAGCAGATATTCCGCCGCCCTGAGTTTCACGGCATTCGCCGCATAGCCGAAATTATCGTGGCAGGTGAGAAACAGCACCTCCCCGTCCAGCCCCTGCTGACGGTACCATTCCAGGAATTCAATCCCCGACCCCTTCGGCATCTCGATATCACTGATGATCACATCGATCTCTTTCGTCAGAATCTGTTCTCTCGCCTGTTTAATATTGTACGCTGTATACACATGGTCTACTCCCAGGCTTTCCCAGTCCGTCTTCTTCTCTATCACATCCACTGTCGCAATATCATCGTCTACTATCAGTACCTGCATTCTCTCTTCCCCCAGTTATTCCGTATCGTTTGTCTCCCGCACTTCATGCACCGGCTTCTGCGGAATAATAAATGTATTTTTACACCCGTGAGGCTCTATATTTCTTATCGTAAATAGATCGTCTCTCTCATACATCAGCGCCATCATCTTCCGCAGACTCCACAGCCCCACACGGCTTCCGTCTTTCCCGCGGGATGCGTCCCTGCCGCGCCGTCCACCACCCGATTGCCCTACGGAATTGCTGACAGCAGCCGGTCCGCTGTTGCCTGACTGCTGCCCGCTGCCCGGCTGCTGTGCGGAATCGCTCTCATTCTCCTGCGCGGCGCCGAACTGCTCCAGCACATCCTCCGGGTAGCCTTCCCCGTCGTCTTCAATTTCAAGGAAAAGCAGCCTCTCCCCTTCATTCTCCCAGACTGTCCCCTTGATCAGGATAGTGAGCATCTGATCCACATTTACGGCATATTTATACTCATTTTCAATGATCGTGTGAATCAGCATCTGGGGCACCGGCCAGTCCTGTGCCTCCGGATCAATCTCGATATTATAGAAGACACTGTCCGGGTATTTCATCTCCTGCATCTCAAAATAATTTTCCACATGCTTGATCTCTTCCGACAGCGGTACCGTGTGAAGTCCGCTGCGGAACATGTAGCGGATATTCTTGGAGAGAGCACTGATATACGCGGTGATCCGGTCATTCTGTCCCTGCTGGCTCAGCGAGGAGATCGTGGTCATGGCATTCAGGAAGAAATGGGGACGGATCTGCAGTTTTACCGCTCTGAGCTCCGCCTCCTGAAGATCAAGCTGCTTCTCGTACCCCTCGATTTTCAGGTTCATGATCTCATCCATCAGGTGGTTGAAGGTATCCCGGAGGGTGATGAACTCCCTTCCTCCATACTGCCCGCGGATGCGGAGCTCTGTATCTCCCTGCTGGATCTTTTCCATGTTTTCCTGCATATCATGAATCGGATGAATGATCTGCCGGTAGATATACCCCACCAGATGATAGGTGAAGAATCCCAGAATCACGATAATCAGAAATACCACCGCCATACTGATGCTGAACTGGCTGATAATGGCGCTGCGGCTGACGTACTCCTGCAGGACCAGCCCGTTTTCCAGTTCGTAGCTTTCCGATACAAACGCAAAAGAGGAGACCTCCCTGAGGGGCTCTCCAACTGTCTGAATGTCTTCCCGCACTCCCTGTATGTCCCACACCACGGACTCTTCGTCCGTGAGAATCATTGTTGTTCCGTCGATGGTTTCCTCCGCTGTCACATCCATGAAATTCTCCGCGGCAATATACACGGCCACCGCCTCATCGTTCCACACATACATTTTGTAGACATAAGGCCTGCCGCCGATTTCATTCACACTCCATCTGGACCGCATGCTTCCCTTCTCAGCGAGGCTCATGGTGAAATCATTCACCGCGTGCTGTTCCTCCAGAGAAAGTTTGTCGTTGTCAAAATACAGACAGGTGCCATACTCTGCTTCCGCGACAACCACCGCGTCCACATAACTTGCGTAAGCCGCAGAATTGGCAATGATTTCATTCAGTTCCACCGACGCATAGTACCGGACAGATTCGCTCTCACTCTGCAGAAGTGTATACGTACTGTTGTTGTACATCAGCTGTTCCAGCATGGTATCCACTTTTTCCATTGTGATCTGAAGACTTCGCCCGTATACCTCGATCAGGTTACGGGCGCTTGTCTCCAGATTTTCCGAAGCCGTATGATAGATTACCGCCAGGAACGCCACGAGGACGGTCAGGAGGAGCATACACTGGATTCCCAGGAGCCGGACTGTCTTTTTAATGATGGATTGTGAATTCGTAGCTTTCAAGGTCTGCCTCCAGAACTGCTTTTACTTCTCCGTTGTTTCTCTCGATTCTCAGCTTTGTCCCTTCCGCCTCGCAGATGCACTCGCCGTCAAACGCCGGGCACTCGCTGCGGAACCGCATAAGATCCCGGAGTTTCTGCACGACCGGACGTTTCAGGTTCTCTTCCACTTCCTCCACGGAATAGTAGTGCCTGTTGATATTCCTTCCCTCTTTTGTCGCCTCGAGAAGCTCCAGATCGTTCTCCCCTGCGAGCATGCCCACATAATAGACCTGAGGAATTCCCGGTGCGAAGAACTGGATCGCTCTTGCCAGAAGATAGGCGTCGTCCCGGTTTCCAAGGGCAGAGTAGAACGTACAGTTGATCTGGTAAATGTCCAGGTTGTTATACTCCTCGCTGCTGTATTTCTTCTTCACATTGGCGCCCCGGGCATAAAGATTTTCCTTTGTCTCCTCAATCTCCTCCGGTGTGAGCAGATCCACCACATCCACCACGCCGATGCCGTCGTGGGTGTCCAGAGTGGTCATCTGCTTTCTCGGACAGATGTCAAGCCAGTGTTTCAGACGGTCGCCCCGGTGGGAATACAAGGCATGGAGCACGAGCATGGGCAGGGCAAAATCATAGACCCAGTACCCTTTTTCCGCCAGTTTCATCTGGATAGAATAGTGCTCGTGGATCTCGGGGAGCAGTTCCACCTGATACTCTGCGGCAGTCTTCGCGATCCACTCCATGAGCTCCCACATCTCCGGCTCCACGAAGAAGCAGCTTGTGTCCTTCTTCTTCACCGCGTAGGCAAACGCATCCAGACGGATCATGGAGATTCCGTGGGTGCAGAGGAAACGGATCGTGTCATCGATAAATTTCTGCGTCACCGGCGCCTCCACGTTCAGGTCGATCTGCTCCTCGGAAAATGTACACCAGAGCTTTTCCGTGGTTCCGTCGGCAAAGGTGATATCCACACAGGGAGCTTTCGGCTTTCTCTTGTAGATTTTATCCACCTGCTCCCAGGTGGGCTCCCCTCCCCAGAATTTCTCCCAGCGGATAAACATGTCTTTATACGGGGAGTTCTCTTTCTTCTCCTGAAAATCCCGGTAATACTCCGACTGCGCCGATATATGGTTCACCATAAAATCACAGGCGAGATCGTATTTTTTTCCCAGCCGCTCTATATCCGTAAAGTCTCCGAATTTCTCATCCACAGTGTCATACCGCAGCGGGGCGAATCCCCGGTCGGCAGAGGAGGGGAAGAACGGAAGAATATGTATGCTTCCCACTGCCCCTTTATAGTATCTGTCCATAATCTCTTCCAGTTCCCGGAAATTTCTCCCCAGGCTGTCGCCGTAAGTAATAAGCATTACCTGATTCTTCATCGCTGATCTCCTCCTGTATGTTCTGTTTTACATAAACTGGTAGATATCTCCCGCCGGTACAAAGATAACCGGTACTTCATTTCCCACCAGCTCCTGGATCCACTGCTGCGCATACCACATGCCCGGTTCTTCCCAGTTATAGTGGCCTACATTATAAATGGTCTTGTTCTTTCCCAGCATATGCGCGTCACGGATATAGGAGACTGCCGTCCAGTCGATGACCTCGCCCGGAATGATGGCATCCACGCCGTTCTCCATGAGGCGGATCACCTCGGTGGCGTACTCGTGAAGGTAGCCGTTCTCGTCCTCGTGGTCCGTGCCGAACGCGTTGACACAGAGATGTCCCACCAGGGCAATCTTACGGATCACGCCGTCCGGATCGCCGATATAGCGCAGACCGTTCAGCCGCAGCTTCTCCTTGAGCAGCTCGCCCATATCTTTTACCGTAGTCTCCGGAATTTCAAAATAGAAGGAAAACGGAATTCCTTCCGGAACCGGCTTCTGGTACTGCTCCCATCCCATCCATTTGATCACACCGGTAAAGATACCGTCCGGCTGATGGGCATGCATATGGTCATGGTCGCGCCACACGCAGATACCATGGTCGCTTAAGAGCTTTGCCTTCTCCTCATAGACTTCATTTTTAAAATCTGCCCTCCAGCCCGCGTAATCCGGAGTGGAGTAGAACGTCGGCTCGTGAACCACGATCAGGTTGCAGTTTTTCTCAATGGCCGTCCTGATCACATCGATGGTGGCGCTGATCGCCGTGATAACACCTGTACACTCTGCCTGGGGATCGCCGCATTTGAAGCCGTCGCATCCTGCGTAATCCGCCGGGAACTGTGGATGGTACGCTAAAATTCTGTCAATTACTTCCTGTATTTTCATATTCCCAGTCCTTCCTTTCTATTTCTTCAGAGCCCACTCGATAGCGGGTTCGATATATTCGTTCCAGAACTTCCACTCATGGACTCCCGGGCTCTCCCGGTAAGTCACATCCACGCCGTGTTTTACCAGAAACTCATGGAAATCCCGGTTGTTTTCAATGAGGAAATCCTCGCTGCCGCAGGCCATGAACACGGGGCGGATCTTCTCTCCCTTTGCCACGCGCTGCTTTACAAGGTATTTGGGATTCTTCGGGCTTTCATCCAGGTGGTCCAGATCACCGAACACCTGCCGGTAATAGTCATAGTCTGCAATACCGTCCGCGCTTCCGGGTTTCATACCCTGAATTGTATCACAGATCAGCGCGGATGACAGCCCGAACATTTTTCCGAACACATCCGGATGCGCAAGACCGCTGTGGATCGCGCCGAAACCGCCCATGGAGAGACCCCCGATGACGGTATCTTCCGGCGTTTTCGCCAGACCGAATGTATCCCTTATATATGCGACCAGGTCCCCGCAGAGAAAATCTTCGTACTTATTGCAGCTTCCGGCTCCGTTCAGGTAGAAGCTGTTATCCCCGGAGGGCATGACTACCGCCAGGTTGTACCTGCCTGCCAGTTCATTGATCAGGCTTCCCGTCACCCAGTCCACAGAGCACCCGGAAAATCCATGGAGCAGAAAAAGCGTCTTCATGGGCCGGTCATAATGCCTGTTGTTCTCCTTCATCGCCGGCGGCGTGTCGTTCGGCAGAACCATCTGAAATGTTGTAAAACGCATGATAGAAGGTGAGAAATAAGTTACCTGTAAATTTGCCATATCATTCTCCTTATCTGAAAGATACAGTCCACCCCGGCCCCCGGCGTGAACTGTATCTTCCCAAACCCTGTTTTATTTACTCTTCTGCCGGCAGCATATCAGCCTTTGACAGCTCCGACAATAACACCCTTGACCAGATATTTCTGAAGGAACGGATAGATGACTACGATCGGAAGGATTCCGATCACGGCCATTGCCATACGCACCGAGGTACTCGGCAGATCTACAGTTCCGGTTCCCAGAAGGGACGCATTGGAACTGGACTGCAGCGCCTGGATATTGTTCATGATCTTCATCAGGAGCTGCTGGATGCTGTACAGTTTTTCATTGTCCACATAGTACAGTGCGTTCGTCCAGTCGTTCCAGTAGGTGATCCCTGTGAAAAGACTGATCGTCGCCACCGTAGGGATCGCAAGCGGAAGCATGACTCTGATATAGATCTTCAGTTCGCCGGCACCGTCGATTCTCGCCGCCTCAACCAGCGACTCCGGTACGCTGTTCTGGAAATAGTTCTTCACCAGGATTACATTGAACGCCGTAACCAGATAGTTCGGTATGATCAGCGCCCAGATCGTGTCTCTGATGTGGAAGATCTGGCTCCACATGATGTAGGACGGTACAATACCACCGGAAAACAGCATCGTAAAGAATACGAAAAACGCCAGAATATTGCGGTATTTGTAGGATCTTCTCGACATCGGGTAGGCAAGCATGGTGGTCAGAATTACGCTGACACATGTACCGAAAAGTGTTACAAAGAAGGACACTCCATAGGCACGCACGATGACGAATCCCTGTTTCACCATATAGTAATAAGCATCCAGGCTCAGCGCTTCCGGAAGGAAAGTATAGCCGTTTCTGACCAGTGCATTTTCCTCGGTAAAGGATGCGATGACGATCAGCAGGATCGGCAGCATCGCGATCACCACGAGGATAGTAAGAATTATCGTGGCCACTCTGTTAAATGATTTGCTCTCTGTCATTTTCCGGCACCTCCTAGAACAGTGCGTTGTCAGCGTCAACCTTACGCACGATAAAGTTGGCTGCAAGCACTAAGATAAATCCGACAAGAGACTGATACAGTCCGGCTGCTGCGGACATTCCCACATCGTTTAACTCCATCAGGCCGCGGTACACGTATGTATCAATGGTCTGCGTCACGTTAAACAGCGCTCCCGAGTTCTGCGGCACCTGATAGAACAGACCGAAATCGGAGTAGAAGATTCTTCCGATACTCATCAGCGTCAGGGTGACTACCGTAGATTTCAGCATCGGCAGTGTGATGCGGAAGATCTGCTGCATCTTTGTGGCTCCGTCGATTGCGGCTGCCTCGTAGATCGATTTGTCGATTCCGGATATTGCCGCCATGTACACGATGGACTGGTATCCGATATTCTTCCACAGGTAAACGATGATGATGATCGCAGGCCACGGTCCTGTCGTGGAATACCAGGATACCGGATCGATCCCCAGCGTCCTGAGAATACTGTTGTTTACAAATCCTGTGTCCGCGTTTAAAAACGCATAGACGATAAATCCGATGACAACCCAGGAAAGCAGGTTCGGCAGGAGCAGGAACGCCTGGAAGAATTTTACTCTTACCTTTTTTCCCAGCTCACACATCATAATGGCAACTGCAATCGCACATACTGTTCCGATTATGATGAATCCGAGGTTATAGAGGATTGTATTTCTTGTCATGATCCAGGCGTCTTTTGTCCGGAAAAGGAACTCGAAGTTGGCGAATCCGCTCCAGTCACTTCCGAAAATACCTTTTACCAGACTGTAATCTTTAAACGCAAGGAACACTCCGAACATAGGAATATAGTTATTGATCACCAGATAGATAATGCCCGGAAGAGCGATCAGCGTAAGGGGAAGGTTACGGAATCTTTTCTTTTTCCCCGTAGTCTTTGTTGTTGGCATATAATCTTCCTCCACTCTTATAAACGCCGGGGTCACAGGAATAATTTCCTTACGCCCCGGCATTCGATTACAAAACTATGTTTATCTGTGCCTAGTTTGCCTCAGCCCATGCATCAAGCTGTTCCTGCTTTGCATCAAGAATGTCCTGATAGCCTGCGTCGTTCAGCGCCTGAACAAATTTGTCGATCTCTGTATCCGGATCAAGACTTCCGCAGATCAGGCCAGGCAGGTACTGGGAGATCACATTCTTTACCGCTGTGTACTGGCTCTTCACGGATGAAGAATCAAAGGTGAATCCCATAGCCGGCGAAGTTGCGGCTGTCTGGTTCTGCTCGAGTTCCCAGTCAAGAGATGCCGGATCGGTTCCTACCAGCGGATACATCTTGAAGTAGTTGCCCAGAGTACCGCAGCTCAGCTGTGCTGTATACGGAACAGTAGAAGCATCCTCGCCCTCCGGATAAGCCACGGTTCCGTCATCGTTCTTCACATAGTCTCTGCCCTCGATACCATAGATCAGCAGGTTGATGATGTCTTCATCCGTATAGGTAAGGTCAAGGAATTTCAGCGCCGCTTCCGGCACGTCTGTAGTAGATGCGATCAGCCAGCTTACCGCGTTGATGTCTCCGGTTGACAGATAAGCATCGCCAATGATCTTTGCTCCGATATCATAACCGCCGCACTGTGCTTCCAGGGAAGCTGCCGTATCTGCCTCCGGATAGCTGTACGCTGCAATATATCCGAAGTAGTTTCCGGAACTCATTGTCTCTGCGGCCGCGCTTGTCGTAGTTGCCGCATCCTGCATAACCAGACCATCCTCATGCCATCCTCTTACCAGCTGGCAGAGTTCTGCAAATTCATCTGTAGAGTAGAGATCCTGTACTTCCAGGCTGTCCCCGATGAGCACGCCGACCGGTGAATATCTGTCATCATTGAGGAAATCTACATCACCGTAGCACACGGAAACACCGATCTCACCGGTCTGTACCGCTGTCAGCGGAATCATATCCGGATAAGAAGCCTTCACCTGCTCAAGAACTGCTGTCACATCTTCGATGGAATTTACCGTGCTCATATCGATTCCGATCGCATCCGCAATATCCTGGCGGTAGACCAGCATCGGGGTAAGAGCTACCGGTTTCATGGTCGGGATACCGTAGATCTTTCCGTCCGTGGAGCATGCCTGCAGCCACTCCTCACCTACGATCTCTTTTGTTCCGGATGCATACTCGTCAATCAGATCTGTGAGATCCAGAGCCATGTCTGTTGACACATAGTTGTTGAAATCTCCGAGAGACTGATAGACATCAATCTTCTCTCCGCCCTGAAGGGAAAGGCTCACCTTGCTTGAGTAGTCGGAAATGGCAATCGGCCGTAATGTAACTTCCACTCCGATCTTCTCTCTGGTAATCTCATTGATCGCTTCCTCGACCACATCCAGGTCTTCCTCTGTGGGGATGTTATTGAACGTCGCGTATGCATATGTAACCTGATCATACCCGCTGTCATCTCCGGAATCTCCGTCTCCGCCTGCTCCTCCGCTGCACGCTGCCAGGCTGAGCATCATAGTTCCGGCAAGTACCAGTGACAATACTTTTTTTCGTTTCATAATTACATATCCTCCTTTTGTTTAAGTATTGCTGTTGATACTATCTTAATCTGTTTCAACACCATTTTCTTTAGAAAAAGACTCTGAAATTTTAAAAAAAGGACTTTTTCTTTAATTCAGGCGAAAAACTGTAATCTCCACCTGCCACGGTTTTTCTCCCGCCTCAAGCTTCCCCACATAGACGCCGTAATTCAGCCATGCATATGCCCCGTTCTCATCCGCATTGAACTTTGGTACCGTCTTGATGCAGGGATCCTGTCCATTGCCGAGAAACCCTTCATTTTCAACGGCTATATACTCCCCGTTGTCCGCCTGGAGCAGATATTTTGCAAACACATGGGCGCCGTTTTTCTGCCTCGTACTCCAGTCCGCACCGCCGGGGACAACCTTTCCGCTGATCTTCCCCTCAAAGGTCCCGCTCACAATGGGTATCACCGCCAGATATCCGTCCCGGCTGTCCTTCACATCCATACTGTCCTCGCACTGCACGTGGATTTTCAGCACTTCCTCCGCGCTTAGTTTTATCTCTCCTGCCACTTTACCTGCCTCCTGTTACTTTCGTTTCCTTATCTATACTTTTATCTGTATGCTGTCCCACCGTCGCCGCCGGCTATGCCGCCGTATATTCACACCTTGAAAATTAACTGTGCGAAATCCCGGATACACCTTCTCCACACATTCCAGTCATGAGCTCCTTCGTACATCTTCTTCACACAGGAAACACCTTTTTCCTCAAGGAGCTTCTCATCTTCCATAAAATAATCCAGAAACGGATCACCCTTCCCGATCCCCCGGAAGAACACCCGGAAATCCTTCCTGAATTTCTCCGGATCGTCCAGAGCTTTCAGGTGAGCGTTTTCAGACGGTCCCCTGCGGATCATATCCATCTGCCCGTGCCCCTGGATAAAATCATGAAGGAATCCGCTGAAGATTCCCACGTAACTGAAATACTCCGGATAGGTGAACGTGGTAACCGCCGTCTGGATTGAGCCCATGGACAGACCTGCCATCGCCCGGTATTCTTTCCCCTCGCCGATCCGGAACCGGCTCTGCGCCCAGGGGATGATATCTTTCATAAGAAGCTCCGGAAACAGAGTGTGGTCCACCACGCGTCGCCGTTCGCCTGCTGCCGTCTGCACCATACCGCTATTCATAATGACGAGGAACGGAACCGCCTTTCCTTCCGCGATCAGGTTGTCCAGTATAAAGTTCACCTTTCCGGCAGCCGTCCATCCCGTCTCATTCTCCCCGTGCCCGTGCTGCAGGTAGAGAACCGGATATACTCTGTCCGTATTCTCATCATATCCCGGCGGGGTATACACAAGCGCGCTCTCCCATTCTCCGGTCACGGAGGAAAAATAATACTCCCTGCGCACTGCGCCGTGGGGCACATCTTTCAGGCGGTAGAAATCCACCGTGCCCGCCAGTTCCGCAGCTCCGGACTCCCCTTCCGGTACATCGTACCGTTCTTCGGTTTCTTCCAGCATAATACAGTTGTAAGGGCGGCTGTATCCGTAGCAGACGGGAAGATATGGCGTCATGACCTCCATCCCGTCGATCAGAAGCTGGACATAGACAATGCCGTCCCGGAAAGGATATTTCAGATGCCAGATTCCGTCGTCTCCCTTCTCAAAAGGATACTCCTCCTCGTAAATCCGCATCGCGACCCGGGACGCATGATCCGCCCGGATGTTGACCCACACATTTCCCTCTTTGTCCTGCGTAACCGGCTGCGGCTCCCCTGCCGGCGGGATCACCGGACAGAAAGAGAGCGGCTGCGCCGTAAGATCTGTTCTTTCCATATGATTTCACCTCTCATCCTCCGGGAGATTGAGAACCAGCCTGTCTTTCGTCCCCTCTTTAATTCCCGTCAGGAAGGAGAACGCCGGATCCAGCATCCGCTCCCAGTAGTCCAGTTCATGGCTGCCGTTTCCGCCCCGGTATATATATGGAATACAGCCGTCATCCAGCCCCTTCATAAACTTCTCTACAGCCGGATAAACCAGACCGTCCTGTACGCCGCAGGCGATAAACAGCTCCGGAATCATTTCCCGTTCCTTCGCTGCCGTCTCCTGATAGAATTTCACAAGGTTGGTGTCGCCTTCATAGTAAGCTTCCCTGCTGCCGAATGTGTTGGCAAATATTTCTTCCTGGAAGCCCGCGTCCGCATGTCCGCACAGCAGATCGCAGCAGTCCGCGCTGGGCGATAATGCCGCGATCTTTGAAAATGTATCCCGGAAACGCAGTCCGTTGTACAGCGCGCCGTAGCCTCCCATGGAAATGCCGCCGATATATGTATCCTCTCTTCTGTGGGAAAGGGGCAGGAATTTTCTCGTTGTCTCCACCAGTTCTTTTCCGACAAGCGTAGAGAAACATGTCCCCCGCTTCTCATGATCCACATAAAAAGAATTGCATCCGTCCGGAATCACAATAGCGATGCCTTTGAGCTCACATTCCCTGCGCATTCCCAGATATGTCATGATCTCCGTGCTGTCCGCACTGTACCCGGGCAGGAAATACACCGTCCTGTAAGGCGGTTCCGTCACCTCCCCGCTCATGGCGTCAGACGGCAGATAAATGTTTACCGTAATTCCCCGCATCAGCGCGGCAGATTTGTACTGCAGTTTTAAAAATGCCATAATTTTCCCTCCTGATTCTTCATTCAGCTCTTTATCCACTCGGACGGCGTGCATCCGAACGTTTTCCGGAATGTCTCTATAAATGAGCGGGCATTCGGAAATCCGTTGTTAAGGGCACATGCCATAAGCTGAATCTGCGGATCTTTTTTCATCTCATTGACACAGTTCATCAGTCTCACACTCTGAAGGTATTCATGGAAATTGAAGCCGATCTGTTCCCGGAACATCCGGGAAAGATGGGCGGGCGTATAGTGAAATTCTTCCGCCACGCCTGTCAGCGTTACATTTTCCATATAATGCCGGTCCAGATAGTTGATGATCTTCTTGATATTTTCCTGAGGCTTTGAACCGGAAGAACTTTTTCCGGCGTCCGGGGCAATACAGCACTCCTGCAGAAAACGCAGGAAGTGAAAGACCAGCTCCATCTCCTCGAGAACACCGGCATTTCTGCTGTTCCCCTGTCTTTTTTTCAGTTCTCCGAACCGGGTCAGGATCTGAGCCCCTCTCTCCCGCCGGCTTTTCTCTTCCGGCAGACAGAAGCGCGCCTTCTCTCCCATCCAGGTATCCATAAATGATTTGGAAATCTGCACGGAGACACCGGTAAAAATATCCTCCCTGCCGATCCAGTGGTTGGAGTGGAGCTCGCCGCTGTTTACCACATTCCAGTCCCCGGGATGCTCCTCGCTTTCACATCCGTCAATCATGTAACGGATCCGCCCTCCGGTGGTCAGATTGAATTCAATATTGCGGTGCCAGTGCAGCGGCGTGAAAATATTTTCCCGCTCAAACGCATGGTTGAAAATCCTCACCGGGACCTGATTAAAGATGAACAGTTCCTTTTCGTATAGTTCAGCCATATTTCTCACCTGATATCCTTTTTTCTGTCAGTATATCAGATATCCGGGTGGGTGTCATATTTTTGATAATCTGTTTTTTGCTGCTTTATAAATTATAGGGGAAAAACAGAGGAATTTCTTTTCATTATTTGAGAATAGAATTGTTATTTTTTGATATTTTATCTGACAGCGTCTCCAGTCGATAGCGATAGCACTGCAAATCTCCCTGCAGAAAAGCTCTGCGAAGTTCCATAACGAAACGGAAACTTCCACAGAGCTTTTTCTGATGATTTATCAGGTTCCGGCAGAAACAGGAACCTCAAACGTATTCGTCATCCTTTGACTGAGCCAAGGACCACACCTTCCAGCAGATTCTTTTGTGCAAATGCAAATGCAAGAATTGCAGGAATTGTCGAAATCACAATCAAGGCAAATACAGGTCCCATATTTAAGCCGCCCTGGACAAGCTGGAATTTGTAAATTCCCATAATCAACGTATCTGTTTCACTTCTCCCGCTCAGATATATCAATGGATTGGAAAAATCATTCCAATACCAGAACATGGTGGTGGCAATCACCGTTCCTGTAGCAGGACGCATCAGCGGTAACACGATTTTTGTGAATGTAGTATAAAACCCACACCCGTCAATTCTGGCAGCTTCCTCCAGTTCCAGCGGAATGGACTTGACATAGCCCACGTAGAGCATCAGCTGATAAGCCGGTCCCGAAATATACAACAGAATCAGAAATGTAACTGTATTGATCAGATGCATATCTACTGCCATCTGATACTTAATAGCCATTGTCCCCACCGCCGGAACG
>CBJMC01400__coassemble_610_pt1 | contig 62887 bp, 51 predicted proteins | sample CBJMC01400__metabat2_high_PE_029 | metagenome-assembled genome bin CBJMC01400 | reverse complement strand
GAAACCCTTGAAAACACTGGGTTTTTCCGTTTGTCTTTATTATACCGTAAGGGCATACATTTGCAACGCGCTGTCTCGAAAAAAATGTGAATTATCAGGTTTTAAGTGAATTTCTCGGACACTCTTCTCCCGGAATTACAATGGAACACTACTCCCACTGTACATTTGAGTCAAAGCGTGAAAATATCGCCCGGCTGGAACCGGACAACAGCGAGGCAGAATAAGAAAAATACAATAGACGTCAGAAGTGGTCAGAACAGTGAAAAATATCGCGCAGTTCCGCTGATTCCGGGGATGCTTCGCAATCTGGGATAATTTGCGAAACTTTTACACACAAACAAAACGGATGTGCCCTGCACCGGAGATTTTCTCTCCGATACGGAACACATCCGTTTTGCTTTCTATTCTCTCAACACCTGTCGCAATTATTGCACAAATGTGCAGTGCTAATTTCTTCAGTTCTCTAGCTATTACAATATCTTTTCCTGATTTTTTCTTAAAAATCACACAAAATGCGTGAATATAGCGCATCTCAGCAGCATATTTTTTCATTTTTCCAGTGTCGGGAATCTCACGGCGCTACAGCCGCAGTCCTTTGATATCCTTAATCCTCGACAGGATCACATTGCAGCTGCACTCCCTGACTCCCGGAAGCTTATCCATTGTCCCGCAGATCAGTTCTTCCATCTCTTCCCCAGAGGATGCCACCGCATGTACATGAAGTCTGCTCTTCCCGGTAACCCGGTAGATCTGTGTGATAATACTATTTTTCTCAAGAATCTCCGCCACCTTCCCTATTGCATCCGGCTCCGTCTCAATTTCAAAATAACAGGACACCGCCCCGCTGATCTTCTGGGGATTAATAATCGTCGTATATTCCTCGATGATCCCTTTCTGCTCCAGGGCCTGCACCCGCATCTTAGCCGCCACCCGGGAAATTCCCGTCTGCTGTCCGATTTCTGAGTATGACATTCTGGCATTCTTGATCAGAAGTCCAACGATCTTCTTGTCCAGTTCATCCAGTCCATCCAAAAACATTGATCTGAGCCTCCTCTTTGTTGCGCTTTCGCGTCTTACCGAAAAATGTGATATTCATATTCTATCATACATCGCTCCCTGCTTCCACCTCTCCGGTATTCCCTTTTTATCACTTTTATCGCTCCGTCATTTCTAATTGACATATCAGAGTATCAGTTCTATAATTTTCCTACAAATGTTAATTTATATATTACGAAAAGAAAGCTGTGTGAATACATATGGAAACAGAACTGACCCGGGGACCGGTCATGAAAACCATGCTGAAATTTGCCGTTCCCATGATCCTGGGGGATCTCCTGCAACAGTGCTACAACATTGCCGACACCGTAATCGTCGGGCGTTTTCTCGGGGAAAATGCCCTTGCCGCCGTGGGATCTGCCTTCTCCCTGATGACATTCCTCACTTCCATCCTCCTCGGCCTCGCCATGGGAAGCGGAACAGTCTTCTCCATTCGTTTCGGAGAAAAGGACCATAAGGGACTCAAAGAGGGCATTCTTGCCTCCTTCGTGCTGCTTGCCGCTGTGACGGTTGTCCTGAATATCCTGGTTTTTGCAGGAATCGACGGAATCATCTGGTTTCTGCGCACTCCGGAAGAGCTGATCGGCATGATGAAGGAGTATCTGGTTGTGATCTTCGCCGGACTGGTGGGAATCTTCCTCTATAACTTCTTTGCCTCCCTGCTCCGCTCCCTGGGGAACTCCGTCGTTCCTCTCGCCTTTCTCGCCGTCTCTGCCCTGCTTAATATCGCCCTGGATCTCTGGTTCGTGGCCGGTCTGAATTTCGGCGTGTCGGGAGCTGCCGCAGCCACCGTGATCTCTCAGTATGTATCCGGCATCGGCATTGCCCTGTATACCATGGTGAAGTTTCCTCATCTGCTGCGCCGTGAGCCGTCTGTCCGGCTGCGGATGTCCCGGGTGAAAGAGATCACCAGTTTTTCTGCCCTGACCTGCCTGCAGCAGTCCATCATGAATCTGGGAATCCTCGCCGTCCAGGGACTGGTCAACAGTTACGGCACCACGATCATGGCTGCCTTTGCGTCAGCGGTCAAGATCGACGCCTTTGCCTATCTGCCGGTACAGGATTTCGGAAATGCATTTTCCATCTTCATTGCCCAGAATTTCGGGGCAAAAGAGACGGAGCGGATAAAAAAAGGGATCAGGACCGCTGTCCTGACCTCTGTAATCTTCAGCCTCATCGTTTCCGCGCTTGTCTTTGTATTTGCCGAACCGCTGATGACGCTCTTTATCGATGCAGGAGAAACTGCAGTTATATCCGAAGGCGTGCGCTACCTGCGGATTGAAGGTGCGTTCTATGCGCTGATCGGTATCCTGTTCCTGCTCTACGGACTGTACCGGGCGCTTGGCAGACCCGGCATGTCTGTAGTTTTAACGATTATGTCCCTGGGCACACGTGTGGCACTCGCCTATGCTCTGTCTGCAATTCCTTTCATCGGAGTCGTAGGTATCTGGTGGTCCGTCCCCATCGGATGGTTTCTGGCGGACGCCCTGGGAATCGGCTACTTCTTTGCTAAACGTGTTTTGACGGAGGATACCCGAAATAATTCTTAAATGCAGCCACGAACGCAGAGTAGGTGTTATACCCCACCATCTCTGCGACTTTCGTGGCTTTCATTTTCTCTCTTCCGAGCAGATCCAAAGCCATCTCCATCCGCATCCCCAGGATATAGTGCCCGATGGATTTGTCCACTGTTCTACATTACTGATATCGTGAAAATCTGCATCGCTCTCCTTAATCTCCACGATAAAAGTGTTGATCGTCTTCGTCCTCGTCCCCTCTTCCCACTGCCGGAATCTTTCATTTCTTCCTTTCTTTACTTAATCAGTTTCATTCCTTTCGCCATCATCTTCTCGAATGCATTCTCTCCGATCAGCCTCTGTACCGGAGCCTGCCATGCAGAAGATTTTGCCATATAGCGTATCTTCATTTTTCTGGCGTTAAGCGCTTTCAAAATAACTTTCGCCACCTCCTCCGGTTCCTCCGCCTGATCGATCACACTGTTGATAAAATCAAGGCTCGGCGCAAGTTTATCGTAATACACCTTTTTGATTTCATCTCCCATCCGGTCCCATGTCTTTTTTGTATTTTCTTCCGGATTTGCCGTCATAGGCGTCTTCATTCCCGCAGGCTCTATACTTGTCGCCTGGATTCCAAAGGGCATCATCTCATAGCGCAGAGTATTGGTAATCCCTTCTACAGCGAATTTACTGATCAGATAGACCGATGTAAATACTGCCGGTGTACGTACCCCGGCAGAAACATTAACCACACGGGCAGGACCGTATTTGCGCAGCAGCGGCAGGAAAGAGCGTACCATGTTCAGCGTTCCGGTTATATTCGTATCAAATACAAGCTTCGCATTTTCCGGGGATACCCCTTCGATCAGGCCGCCTCCCGGTCCCGCAATTCCCGCAACATTAATCAGTGCCGACAGTCCTTTTTCTCCCAGGTCTTTTCCCACAAAATCCCGGGCGGCATCCGTCTGCCTGTAGTCAGATATATCCAGCACAATCGGGGTAATGCCCAGTTTCTTAAGTTCTGCATCTGACTGGCTTTCAATAATCGTTCCATACACTTTCCATCCCTGCTCTTTCAGCATCTTTGCCGTAGCGAATCCCAGCCCGCTTCCGGCACCAGTCACCAAAGCACTTCTCGTTTCCATAATTTTTCCGCCTCCTGCTATTGTTTTCCCTCCCATTTTAGCTTAAAATATTTAATAATCACACAGCAATTATTCAGCAATATGTTCGTTATTTTCCCTCAGGCGGAATATATTTTTGTGAAATGGAGATTGTAATGAAGAATACAGAAGATCTGCGCATCGCGAAAACCCGGCAGAAGCTTAAGGGCGCGCTGCTTCACCTTATGGAAACCCGTTCTCTCAATGACATTACTGTTTCCCTGCTCTGCCGGGAAGCTCACATCAACCGGAATACCTTTTATGCCCATTATTCGATTCCTTCTGATGTCCTGGATGAAATCTTCGCAGAACATGATCAGACTGTCGTTGACCAGATCCGCAATACTGTTTCCTGTTCAGACTACACCCTGCTTTTGAAAGATATCTGCCGCACAATGTATGAAGACAGGGAATTCACCACTCTCATCTGCAAAAGCAACATCGGGCTTCAGTACCTTTACCATGTAATGGAGATTGCCAACCAGACCATCTTACACATATTTCGTGATCAGGGAATTCACAGAAGTTCTGATCTGGAGTTCATCAATCGATTTGCGACCGGCGGTACTCTTCTGATCATATTTGACTGGTGTATGAACGGGATGAAAGCAGATCCTGACCTGCTCGCAGAAAGACTTAACAAAATTGACACCTACGTACTGGAACGCTGGTAGATAAAACGGCGGCAAAAGACACCCATTCCCTTTTACCGCCGTCTTAATATAACAGCATTCAAAAATATTCTTTTACAGCTTTTTCACAAACAGCGCCCGGATCGCGTTGAGCACAGCGATAATCATCACGCCCACATCCGCGAAGATCGCAAGCCACATGTTAGCGATGCCGACTGCTCCGAGCAACAGGCAGATCAGCTTGATTCCGATGGCAAACACGATATTCTCGTACACAATCCGCAGACATTTCCTGGAAATCCGGATCGCCTTGACAATCTTCATGGGATCGTCATCCATCAGGACAACATCTGCCGCCTCGATCGCAGCGTCGGAGCCCATGGCTCCCATGGCGATACCGATATCCGCCCGGGAAAGTACCGGGGCATCGTTGATGCCGTCTCCGACAAAGGCAACCACATCACCTTCCCGCTTATTGCGGATGATCTCTTCTACCTTCTCAACCTTTCCCGCAGGCAGGAGCTCACTGTACACTTCATCGATTCCCAGATCCCCTGCGACCTGCTCCGCCACTTTCTTCGCATCACCGGTCAGCATCACTGTCTTTCTTACTCCTGATGCTTTCAGCGCTGAGACGGCTTCTTTCGAGTGCGGCTTTACGATATCGGAGATCAGGATATGTCCTGCATATGCTCCGTTCACCGCCATATGGATGATCGTTCCCACATGATGGCAGGGGATGAATTTTATGCCAAGCCGCTTCATCAGCTTCTCATTTCCCGCCGCCACTTCCACGCCGTCCACCTTCGCGGTCACACCGTTTCCGCTGATTTCCTCGATATCGCTTACCCGGGAACGGTCGATCTCTTTTCCGTAAGCCCGCTGCAGGCTCCTGCTGATGGGATGGGAAGACGCGCTCTCTGCCAGAGCCGCGTACTCAAGAAGTTTCGCATCCTCCATGGCATTATGGTGGATGCCGTTTACCTCAAATACACCCTGGGTCAGCGTTCCGGTCTTGTCAAATACCACACATTTCGTCTTGGAAAGTGTCTCCAGATAATTGGATCCCTTCACAAGAACTCCCGCATTGCTGGCACCTCCGATACCTGCAAAGAAGCTCAACGGAATACTGATCACCAGTGCACACGGACAGCTGATAACAAGGAATGTCAGCGCCCGGTAAATCCAGTTGCCCCACGCCGCGTCAGTCCCCATGACAAACATCCGCACAAGCGGCGGAAGGACTGCCAGCGCCAGTGCCGCATAGCAGACTGCAGGGGTGTAGACCCTGGCAAATTTCGAGATAAAATCTTCGGATCTGGACTTTCTCGAGCTCGCATTCTCCACCAGATCCAGAATCTGGGAAACGGTGGACTCCCCGAACTCTTTCGTGGTCCGGATCTTCAGCACGCCCGACATATTGATGCATCCGCTGATAATCTCGTCTCCCTCTTTCACATCTCTCGGGAGACTCTCCCCGGTAAGCGCGCTCGTGTTCAGAGTAGAACTTCCCGATATCACCACACCGTCGATGGGCACTTTCTCGCCCGGCTGAACAATAATCGCAGAACCGATCTCCACTTCGTCCGGATCCACTTTCTCAAGTTTTCCGTCTTTCTCGATATTTGCATAGTCCGGCCGGATATCCATAAGCTCGCTGATATTTCTGCGGCTCTTTCCCACCGCATAGCTCTGGAACCACTCGCCCACCTGATAGAACAGCATAACCGCGATGGCCTCGGTATAATCGCCGCTCTGTTCGTAAATCGCAAGGGCAATCGCTCCGATCGTCGCCACCGCCATCAGGAAGCTCTCGTCAAATACCTGCCTGTTTTTGATTCCTTTTCCCGCTTTGATCAGGATATCATACCCGATCACGAGATACGGAACCAGATATAAAATGAAACGGAGCCATCCCGTAACCGGAACAAAATTCAGCGCGATCATAAGCACTGCCGCGATGATAATCCGTATCAGCATCTTTTTCTGCTTCTTATTCATAACAAACTATCCCTCTCCTCTGAAAATAAAGGCTCTGTCTGTATTTTATAAAAAGATCTCGCAGTCGTCCTCAACTTTCTTACAGTTCTTCCGCACTTCCTGCATAACTGCCTTCGGCTCCTGTCCCTCTTCAAACTCCACATTCATCTTCAATGTCATAAAATTCACGGTCGCGTCTTTTACTCCGGCTGTCTTCTTTGCAGCTTCCTCCATCTTGTTCGCACAGTTTGCACAGTCCACATCGATTTTATAAGTCTTTTTCATTGTAATGGCTCCTTTCGCACACGCCTTCATTTAAACAATTAAATATTTATTTAATTGTTGTAATCATAATACACCCGGCAAACTGCAAAGTCAATACTGTTTTATAATCTTTTTCAATGTTTTATCAGGCTATCTTCTATCATTCATTTATTATCTTGCCAATTCCGCCTGACTCCGATAGAATAGAATCGTCTATACACGGACTACTTTATTATTATATATACACAGAACCAGCTTATTATACAAGGAGATAAGGCCATGGACAACAACCATTTTCCCGAAGCAGGACAGCTTATTCAAAGCGGAAAGCCCGTCCACTTTGAAGGGCCGCTCAGTACCGTTCCCCTGCTTCAGAAATGTTTCACTCCCAGTGACGGATTTGTGGAGGACAGCGGCGCGCTCTATGACAACATGAGCATAAAACAGTATCTGAGTTTCTTTGCCGGATTATCCGGATCAAAGCAGCAGCTTGACTCTGCAGTGGAGCAGATGCATCTGGCAGATATTCTGAAAAAGAAAATTTCAAAATGCTCGGACGGAGAGAAGGTCCGTCTCCGTATTGCCCGGGAAATCTCAAAAGGCGCGGAAGATTTCTTTCTTGTCAATCCCATAGCTTTTGCTGACGAAGAATCCAAGAAAATTATTCTCGGATGGATGGAAACCTTCTATGAGAAAAACGGACGGCTTGCCACTCTTTCAGTCTCCCACCGGGACACCTGTATCTGTCCGGGCGGACACTATGAAATTCTTGAAGAGGGTATCCGCTGCATCGACCAGCCTGAAGTGACAGATGAGAATCCTGATCTTCCGGTCATAAGCAAGATTTCCGTTTCTTACAATGAAAAAACATTTCTCTTCAATCCCGAGGAGATCGATTATGTGGAGGCAAATGACGGAAAAGTCTACGTCTACGTCAGGCAGGAACAGTATCTCGGTTCCTATAAAATGAGTGAACTGGAAGAGAAACTGACAAAATTCGGCTTCTTCCGCTGCCACCGTTCTTACATTGTTAACATGCAGAAAGTGACCGAGCTTGTAAAATGGACCCGGAACTCCTACTCCCTGCGGCTTATCGGCTACGGGAAAACCGACGTGCCCTTAAGCAAGGGGAAAATTCAGGAACTCCGCGGCATGTACGAGTTCTAATGCGGCAAATTATAACAGAACCAGGAGGAAATTACTGTGAAAAAATTCTGTACACTGCTGAAGAAAGACCTGTGGACGTTCTGCACACATAAGGTCATCTGCGCGATCACCCTGATTCCGCCGTTTCTCGCGGTTATCTTCCGGCTTGTCATCGATGACCCGGATCTCGTTCTGCTCACCTGCGGGCTCTTTAATATGGTACTCTCATCCGTCTATCTCCATCCGCTCCTGATCGCGGATGAGAAAGCACGGGGTACCCTGCCTCTGCTTTTCCGCTCAGGTGTGGACGAAAATCTGTTTATTGGAGCAAAAGCTGCCGCATCAGTCATTCAGGACATTATCACCGCCATGGTTATCTTTCTGATCTCCGGAGCATCGCTTTCCCTGCTGCCCGGCTATCTGCTCTTTAACCTGCTTATCATGGCAACCCTTCTGCCCTGCGGACTAATCACAGCCGTCTTTGCAAAAGAAGAAAATGACACCCATGTGCTTTCCACCCCCGTGATGTGCATTTTCTATATCCCGCCCGTTTTTGCCGCCTGGACTTCCATTTTCAATGCGGCATCTCTGTTTCTTCCCACCGGCGCAGTCGGGCTTATCCTCCCGGCTCTCTCCCGGGAGTACGGATACCGTGAGGTTTCCCTGATGCAGGCTCTGGCACTCTGCCTGATCTGGTTCGCAGCAGGTATCTTTGTACTCTATATCATTTACAGAAAAAGAAGATGCTTTTTTATTTCTTCCGACAGGTGAGTGGCATCTCCACTCACCTGTTCCAGTGCTCCATTCATCCCTTCCCGGACTCCATTCACCCCTGAAATAAGGCAGAATTCTCCGAAAAGCCTAAGATAGAGACTGTAAGGAGGACAAAAGCCATGACAAACACAATCAAAGTAAACCAACTGACAAAAACATTTGGAAACACAAAGGCACTTGACCACTGTGACCTGGAAGTAAAGAAAGGAGAGATCTTCGGATACCTGGGACCTTCCGGAGCAGGCAAGACAACTACCATCAAACTGCTGACCGGCCAGCTCCACAGCGACGGCGGAGAAATTACCGTACTGGGAAAGAACCCCTTTTCTCCGGAGATCCGTCATCAGATCGGAATCATGAGCGATATGAGCGGTCTCTATGAGAAGATGACAGTCTATGAGAACCTGGATATCTTCGCAGACATTTACGGTATCACAGATAAGAAAAGGAAGATTGAGAAAGCCCTGGCGTCCGTCGAACTGCTTGACGCCGGAAAAAAGAAGGTGGAAAAACTCTCGCGGGGTATGAAACAGCGTCTTGTATTTGCCCGGACCATCATCCACAGCCCGAAGCTTCTCTTTCTGGATGAGCCTACGGCGAACCTGGATCCCGCTACCGCAGATGAGATCCGCGCCCTGATCCGGCAGCTCAACGATAACGGCACAACTGTATTTCTCACTACCCACAATATGGAAGAAGCGGACGAGCTCTGCCACCGGATTGCTCTGCTCAACAAAGGGAAAATCGTGGAATGTGGCTCCCCTGAGGAACTGAAGCTGAAATATTCCAGAAAAAAAGTCGTGATCACATCCACAGACGGGACAAAAGAAATTCCGCTCGACAAATCCGACATTATCCACGAACTGGAAGGAACCGGTGACCTGCTGATGATCCACTCGGAGGAACCCAGCTTAAGAGACGTATTTCTTACACTGACAAAGGAGGCTTATGCATCATGAATGGAAAAATCATCCGTACCCTGTTTAAAAAAGATCTGAAATCCTGCCTGACAAACAAAACCATCCTGTTAAGCGTGCTGATCCCTGTCTTCTTCTGCCTGCTCTACCGCTTTCTGTTCAGCGGTCTCGGAGAAGGTCTGGAGGACTTTGTGCTCAACGCATGCGCGGTATTCGCCATCTCCATCGTCCCCACCAGTATCCTTCCGGTCATGATCGCAGAAGAAAAAGAGAAATACACGCTCCGCTCTCTCATGCTCGCCCGGGTAAGCGGCGGTGAATTTCTCTTCTCGAAAATTGCCGTCTGCCTGCTGCTGACTCTGGCAGACGCCGCAGCCGTATATTTTCTCTCCGCCGGCAGGCCGGAAGACTTTCTGATGTACACAGCCATTATCCTGTTAAGCTCGGCAGGGCTCTGTTTCCTTGGAGCCATCGCAGGGCTGACCGCGAAAGACCAGGCGTCTGCGGGCACCATCTCCGCACCTCTGACGCTGCTCGCCATGCTGCCGCCCCTGTTTGCCGGATTCAATGACACGATCGGAAAAATCGCGGTTATTTTCCCGACCACGTCCTACCAGACGCTCTTCACCTCCGCCTCATCGGACAGCAGCCTCACCTCAGGCAGAAACCTGGCTGCACTTGCGGTGTGCGCGGTGTGGATCATCGGAGGAGCGGTTCTGTTCAACCTGTTTTACCGGAAAAAGGGCGTAGACTGCTGATTCTGTCCGTCAGTGGAAATCATATTTCTCCACCACATCCGGATACCACTCCATCGCCTTTTTCACTGATTTTCTCACAGGAAGTCCGTAGCCGGAGAGCACCACAAGTGCATTGTCACTCTGCTCCTTCGGCCTGCACTCCTGTGCATGGAACATATTTCCCACACAGTCTGTCAGATACCACTGCCCCTGCAGGCACACGAATCCCTTGACTCTGTAGGTGTCCTCAATAAACATCTCGACAAACTTCTGCAGCTTTTCCAGGGAAATATCCCGGTTAATATACAGAAGCCCTTTGCGCAGAGTGATATCCGCGCTCTGGAAGATGGCTTCCGGACTATCCGCCCCGGTACTTCCCGCTCCGGCGCTTTGCGCCCGCTCCATCTGCTTCAGCCATTCCGGCTCGATCCGTCCGTACGAAGTCAGATGCACCGGAAGATCCGGACGCTGGGCGCGGATCATCTGTTTTACCTGCTCCGCCTGTTCCGCCGGAACCATATCCGTTTTATTCAGAAGGATCATATCGCTTACATTGATCTGCTTCTTCACCACGCGGGCAGTCTCGTACACCTTCCGGAAATTCACGGCGTCTGCCAGGCAGATACTTCCCCGGTATTCCACACCGGGGAATTTATCTTTCTGTCCCAGAATCTTCTTAACGTTGGTGGGATCAGACAGCCCGGACGCCTCGACGACAATAACATCCGGCTCCGTCCCGAGCACGGAGGCAAGCACTTCCTCAAATCTGTCCAGACGGCAGGAGCAGAAGATGGAACCGTTGTTGATCTCATCCAGAACCGCCCCGACTTCCCGGAGCAGTTCGCCGTCCACGCCTTCCTTCCCGAACTCATTTACGATTACATGGATTCTCTCTCCGGGAAACATTTTCAGAAAGCCTTTTAAAAAAGTAGTCTTTCCCGCCCCGAGAAATCCTGTTACCAGATATAACCTGCTCATATTCACATCACAGCCCGGATCGCATCGTCCAGCTCTTCCCTGGAAGGAACGACAGACCGGAATTTCAGCTCTCCGTTGATATAAATGGAAGGAAGATTGGGTACTCCCATCTTCTTGCAGCGCGCAATATTTTCCTTCACGGTATATTTGTACTCAACCATGTCGATGGCATCGCCAAATTCTTTCTTAGCCTCATTGGCAGCCCCCATCATATAGGTGCAGGCGGCACAGGTTGCGGAATCCAGGGTGAACACTTCCACAAGCGGTTTCTCAAGGTGCGCATAATCCGGCAGCTCCACGTCAATGTCGTCGTCCTGAGCCACATAGTTTTTCAGGATCTCGCGCACGGAATCCGTCTCGTTGACAGCCTGAACGATTCCGATTGTATTTTCCACCGGCACGTCGTAAGGCATGTCGCATCCCGGCGCCAGGATAAAGTTTCTCTTGTCCTCCAGCCGGTCGAGCAGATCAACGACAAACTTCATATTATCCTGCTGACTTCCATGAAGCATAACCGTTGTCAGAGGAATGTTTCCTCCGATTGCAATGTTGTAACGGTCTGTGATCTTCTTTGCCGCGATCAGATCCACATTCTCATCAATACAGATGGAATCCGGCGCAGTCTCACACATCACCTCGATATTTTTTGTAGCGTCGCCGCATACAAAGAATGCGGAATACGCGCCCTGCTCTTTGATATGGCGGAACAGTTCTGCAAACGGCTCGTGCATGAACTCCTCAAAATGAGCCGGGGATATCTGGGAGATCAGCGGATCTACCACCGCGATCACATCCATGCCCGCCTCAATGTAGTAATCCGCCATCTTCATGGCAACCGCACAGCAGTACTTCAGGAATTCCTTCACCGCATCCTCATCGTCATACATGTCCATAAAAATGTCATTTCCCCTGAGATGGGTCGCCAGTGTAAACGGACCGCAGATCAGCCCGTACAGTGCCGTTGTCTCGCCGACAGCCTCTTTCATTCTTCTCATGACATTGAGAATCATCGGGATTCTGCCGGATTCTTTTGTCGGAATTGTACAGTAGCACGGTGTTACGAGCTCATCCTCTCCTTCCAGGGGATGTTTCGCCACCGACGGCGGGGCATCGTCTGCCCATACCAGATCGCAGCCGAGGCATTCCGCCTCCACCTGAAGGTCAAAGATAACCGGCTGTCCCGACGGTTTATAGAGCCGGTTCACCTCCATCAGCGATTCAAACAGCCTGTCCTCATCCTGCAGGACCTCAGTTGCGGTGTATCCTTTCAGCTTTCCCGCGTGAACGCCTGCAAAGGGAACCCATGCCACTTTCGGCGTTTCCTCGTGTTTCAGTGTGCGGATCAAGATCTCCTTCTGTGTCATTTTCATATCCTCTCTTTCATGCTTATCTGATTTTTTATATTATTGTGATTTTTATTTTTGTAATTTTTATTTTTGCATTTTTTTACATTGTTCCGATATTCTTCTTCTTCTGCTCTATCTCGTCCTGTATCCCACCTGCCGGAGCATTTCTTTTACATCCGCGATGGAACATCCCCGGTTCATCCCTGTTTCCACCGCACAGTCCCTTGGATTAATGCCGATTTCCGCATAGAGCTGGTTCACTCCCGCAAGGAGTGTTATCTGCTTGGGCTCATGCACGTTCATCGACGTCTTCGGTCTGGTCACAAGCCGCGTAACCGCCGCGATCTTCGTCAGTTCCAGATCCGTGATCTCCCCTCTTTCATAGAGAGGCGTTCCCTTCACACACACCCGTTTCATACAGGCCATGATATTCACATCATACTCCCGCGCCCGCAGCATCTCCCCTGCGATCTGTTCATATGTATGCTCCGGTCCGATAGGTTCCACGCAGTATATCAGCTCCAGTCCCGCGCTGCGCACCGCGTCCAGTGTGCGGATTCTATCAGCCGGGTCAAGATCCGTGTCAATTCCCTCGTTCAGGCGGACGATATGGTAAACTCCGGTAACACCTGCCTCTTTCAGCCTCCGCGCCGTCTCTTCTCCGAAGTCGCCGATGTTGGCAACCAGCATCACATCCTCCGGCAGAACCGCCTTTACGCTTCTGGAAATTTCCAGGAATTTTTCAATATCATAATCCGCCGTAGTCATCAGAAACAGCGCGTCGATTTCCTGTGCGGCTGCCCTTTTGGCTTCCTCCACAACCTCAGCCTCTGTCTTTTCCGTCTCTTCCTCCACAACGAAATTGTCCAGCCCCATGGAACAGAATCTGCAGTTTCCCGGGCACGTCCTGCTGTTCAATCCGATCTGAGCAAAAACATAGCCCCGGTTTTTGTATTCCCTGAATGTCAGTTCCTGAGCTTTTGCCAGCAGACGGTAAAAATCAGAAGAGCCGTTTTCTATATTCAAAAGTTCCACTGCATTTTCCAACGTCAGATTTTCGTCTCTGTCCACTTTGGAAAAGAGCCTATCGATTGCCTCACTTCTCTGACTGATCATTGTCCCTACCTCCATATTTTTCTTTATTTTACTTCTTCCCCCGGTTTACTTTTAGTAATTTTTTTGTATAATCAAAAAAAATTCAGTCTTTTTATTCACAGACCGGTTCACATTTGACAACATCCCGCCGGAATATTATTATAGAAAGAAACGGTTTACATATTTACAGGGAGGTTTTCACATGAATCAGCAGTTACCGCACGATCACGGTCAGAATGTCGCTGAAAAGTTCAGTCATATGCCGAAAACAGAAGAATTTCAGATTGTATCAGATATTTTCAAACAGCTCGGTGACGGAAGCCGGATCCGGATCTTCTGGCTCCTGTGCCACTGCGAGGAATGTGTGACCAATATTTCCGCCCTTGTGGATATGAGCAGCCCGGCAGTCTCCCACCATCTGAAGCAGTTGAAGAGCGCCGGGCTGATTGTCAGCCGCCGGGACGGCAAGGAAGTGTATTATAAAGCCGCGGACACGGAGCAGGCGGATCTGCTGCACCACATGATCGAGAAGATGGTACAGATCACCTGCCCGTCGTAAAAACGGAAAAACATCCATATAAAAACCATTTAAAAATCCGCAAAAAGAAAACTCCGCAGCCAGCCGCCTTTTTTAGGCAGCCCGCTGCGGGGTTTTCTTATCTTTCAAATATATTCTTTGCCAGGGAAAGAGATTTTCCTGTCCTCAGATCCTACACCTCAAAGATCAGATCTCCGTAGGACGGCATCGGCCATGCTTCCTTATCCACAATCATCTCCAGTTTGTCAACCGGTGCGCGGAGTGCCTCCATAGCCGGAACAACATCAGAGTGATAGAAGTTCGCCTGTACGGATCCCTCTTCTTTCGCTGCAGCCTCGTCTGTTACTTTCACCAGTGCATCCAGAGCCTTCTTTGTCTCGCCCATAAGCTCTGTTACCTGTGCCAGGCAGTCTTTCTGTACGCTCGCGTCAGCTCCCGCTGCTGTCACAGCATTGATCGTATCTGCAAGTGTCTTTGTGTATTTGATGAATGCCGGCATGAACTGCTTGCTCGCCATATCAATCATCGTGCGCGCCTCAATATTGATTGCCTTCGCATATGTCTCATACTGGATCTCCGCACGGGACTCAAGCTCAGCCTTTGTGAATACACCGAATCTCTCAAACAGTGCAACTGCCGTATCGGAAACCATAGCCGGGATCGCCTCAACCATGGAACGGATATTCGGAAGCCCTCTTCTTTCAGCTTCTTTTACCCAATCCTCTGAGTAACCATCGCCATTGAAGATGATTCTCTGGTTCTCTGTTACGTATTCCTTGATCAGGTCATGTACAGCCTTTTCAAAATCATCCGCTTTTTCAAGAACGTCGCATGCCTCCGCAAAGGACTCAGCAACAATCGTATTTAATACGGTGTTCGGAGCTGCAATGGAATCGCGGGATCCGACCATACGGAACTCAAATTTATTACCTGTAAATGCAAACGGTGATGTACGGTTTCTGTCTGTCGCGTCTTTCTCCAGATCCGGAAGTGTGCTGACTCCTGTCTCCAGCTTTCCGCCCTTCAGACTATGTGTCGCCTCTCCTGTGCTGATGAGCTGTTCAATCACATCCTCAAGCTGCTCGCCAAGGAAAATGGAGATGATTGCCGGCGGTGCCTCGTTTGCTCCAAGTCTGTGATCGTTTCCGGGATCAGCAGCAGACTCTCTGAGCAGATCTGCATGCATATTTACAGCTCTTAAGATGCAGGCAAGTACCAGAAGGAACTGTGTATTCTCGTGAGGTGTCTTGCCCGGATCAAGCATGTTGATTCCGTCGTCTGTAGTGATGGACCAGTTGTTGTGCTTACCGGAACCGTTGACCCCTGCAAACGGTTTCTCATGGAGCAGGCACTTCAGTCCGTGCTGGCAGGCCACTCTCTTTAATGTCTGCATTACGATCTGGTTGTGGTCAACCGCAATATTTGCCTCTGAGTAAATCGGTGCCAGCTCGTGCTGTGCCGGAGCAACCTCATTGTGCTGTGTCTTCGCTGTAACTCCGACTTTCCACAGTTCTGTATTGACATCCTTCATGAAGGAAGCAATTCTCTGACGGATCGTTCCAAAATAGTGATCGTCGAGCTCCTGTCCTTTCGGCGGCATTGCTCCGAAAAGTGTACGTCCTGTGTAGATCAGGTCTTTTCTGTGCATGAACTTCTCTGCATCTACAAGGAAGTATTCCTGCTCCGGTCCGACAGACGGAGTTACTTTCTTTGACGTTGTATTTCCGAACAGTCTGAGAAGTCTCAGTGCCTGCTTGTTGATTGCTTCCATGGAGCGCAGAAGCGGGGTTTTCTGGTCAAGCGCCTCTCCTGTGTAGGAGCAGAATGCGGTAGGAATACACAGTGTCGCTCCGCCTGCATCCTGTCTTACGAACGCCGGAGAAGTGCAGTCCCATGCCGTATATCCTCTTGCCTCGAATGTCGCCCTGAGTCCTCCTGACGGGAAGGAAGAAGCGTCCGGCTCTCCTTTGATCAGTTCTTTTCCAGAAAAGCTCATCAGTACTTTTCCGCTCGGAAGCGGCGCTGAAATAAAGGAATCCTGTTTCTCTGCGGTCACGCCGGTCAGCGGCAGGAACCAGTGTGTATAATGGGTTGCGCCTTTTTCAATCGCCCATTCTTTCATCTCATGTGCAATAACATCAGCGGTCTCGAGATCAAGTTCTTTTCCTTCCTCAATGGTCTTTTTCAGATTTTTGTAAACCTTCTTTGGCAGACGTTCCTGCATAACAGCATCGTTAAACACATTCTCGCCAAAGATCTCTGCAACATTGATCAATTCTGTGCTCATATTAAATCCCTTCCTTTTTGTCTTCTTTTTCACTGCGGGAGTGGTCAACCCGCCATGGAGCGTCCCTTTTCCCCGCACTCCAGAAGAAGTATTCTGGAGGCATTTTCGCAGGAAACCATATAGGTTTCCTACGAAAAAAGGGCACTCCAAGCTATGTTGGAACGCCCTTGTTCTTGTCTACGTGTGACAGTATACCTCATTCATCCGAAAAAGGCAAGTCATTTTTTGCAAAAATTTATTTAGATTATGCTGAAAATTTTTCAGGCTTTTCCTACAGAACCGAACAGCTCCATCTTTTCTTTTACTGTAGCCATGATTGCATCTGTACCCGGTTTCAGAAGTTTACGCGGGTCATAGCCCTTGCCCTCGAGGTCTTTTCCTGCCTCGATATATTTTCTTGTCGCATCAGCAAAGGAGAGCTGGCACTCTGTATTTACGTTGATCTTTGCAACGCCGAGACTGATCGCTTTTTTGATCATGTCGTCCGGAATACCTGTACCGCCGTGAAGCACAAGCGGCATATCTCCCGTCAGCTGCTGGATTGCATCCAGAGTCTCAAAGCTTAATCCTTCCCAGTTTGCCGGATATTTTCCGTGAATGTTTCCGATACCTGCAGCCAGGAAATCGATTCCCAGGTCAGCGATCATCTTACACTCCTGCGGATCTGCGCACTCGCCTCTTCCGATAACACCGTCTTCCTCGCCGCCGATGGAACCAACCTCAGCCTCGATAGACATATTGTTGTCATGTGCGATCTTGACAAGCTCTTTTGTCTTCTCAACATTCTCCTCGATCGGATAATGAGATCCGTCAAACATAATGGATGAGAAACCTGCCTCTACACATTTCAGACATCCTTCATAGCTGCCGTGGTCCAGGTGAAGTGCAACCGGTACTGTGATGCCCAGTTCTTCCATCATTCCTTTTACCATGCCGACAACTGTCTTATATCCTGTCATGTATTTTCCTGCACCCTCGGATACGCCAAGGATAACCGGGGAATTGCACTCCTGTGCTGTTGTAAGGATTGCCTTCGTCCACTCCAGGTTGTTGATGTTGAACTGTCCTACTGCATAGTGGCCTGCTTTTGCTTTCTGAAGCATTTCCGTTGCTGATACTAACATAATTCTTTTCCTCCAATTCTGCTCCCCGCCGTCCCCAAACCAGACAGCAGTCGGGATCTTTTGAGTGTTTATAAACCCTTTTTTATTATAGCCTATCGGCTGTGAAAAGACAATCTTATTTTTCATCGCCCGCTGCAAACAGCGCCGCCCCAAGCGCGCCGCTATTTCCGAATTACCCAGTATCCCGTTTTATTAGCTCCCTTTCTCTCAACTATTCCCATCTCTTTCAGTTCTTTTATAATCCGGTTAATCTTTCGGACACTATATCCAGTGCATTCGCTCATTGCTTTTATCGTAATATGGGGCATCTCAACCATTTTAGCAATAATATTTTTTCCCTCTTCGTCCAGACTATTTATTGTGCCATTTATTGTGCCATTTATTGTGCCATTTTTCCCCTTGCTTTCATTTTTTTCTATGCCATCAATGATATTTTTATCAGAAAACGGAAAAACAACTTTTATGAAATGATCTGATATCGTAAAAATATTCTTATCATAATATTTTAAAATACGACTCATTCCTGACCCAAGCTGCTCTACCAGTCCAACATCCTTGAACACTCTCATCAGCTCCCGATTTCTCGGCATGCTGCTGCAGCTAAAGAAATCCTCTTTACTCTGACCTGATATAAGCCCGCCATATGATGTAAATTCCATTCGATCACTAAAAATCTCAAAAACAGGTGGTATTTCTCTGGAAAAGTCGTTATGAACGATAGCGTTAATCAGTGCCTCCCTCAGTGGAACAGGTTCGACCAGATTCTTTTCTATTCTCTTGGTACTCGTTACTTTTGCTTTCGTAACGTTTTCAATTTTCATTTTCTCTAAGACCTGATTTGTCGCTTTAATTAAAGAACAATATCCATATTCCTCATTTTCGATCAAATCAACTTTATCCGTCCCGGCGTACTTAGCAACTTTAATGGACACACCGTTTTCATCTGCCAGCAAATATGCAATATAATTATACTGCCCATCGGGTGTAAGCAACTCAAGACTCTGAGCAAATCTATTATTTAATTCGAGTCCCCGTTCCTGATAATAAATTTTCAGCTGCGCGAAAGTTAAATCCTGTCTCGGAGCCGGAATATTACGTAATGTAGTGTGTATCCTTTTCGAATACAGTTCATCTATCAATGCAGTTGACATAGGCTGCGTGGAGGTTCCAATCCTCATAAAACATCCATTTGGGGACATGCCTTTATTTTTAATATAATATGGCTTTTCAAGACCGCTGGAAATAATAATTTTTGTTACAGATATCCCATCTACAACATCCGTAACGATATCAAAGAGACCTAACGTTGAAGGCAAAATATTATTCTTAATTCTGTCCGCAATTTTTAGCTGTAACGAATCTATATCTGGAAGTTACATTGGATTGCCATCATCGTCTACACCTATATAAAGAACTCCTCCTTCATGATTATTCAAAAAAGCTACTATTTCTTTTTCAAGCTTATCGTTTAGATCTGCTTTCAACTCTACCCGATTACTTTCCTGTAACATCTAATCCTCCTAACATTCAATACAAACCTGTAATAAATATGCCATTTCCTGATTTTTTCAGACAATCTCCGAGCAATCTGTTCTGAGTTACTTATGTATCAATCAATCTAATTTGTGTACCCTTATTCTAACATATCCCATTTTGGGTTTCCGAATCCTCCGAAAATACAGACTTTCAGCTAAAAAAATCTCCGCAGATCATTCTGCGGAGAATCCCAAAGCAGTGACTCCGAGGGGAATCGAACCCCTGATTCCAGCGTGAGAGGCTAGCGTCTTGACCGCTTGACCACGGAGCCTTATTCATATTCGCTGTTCAGCAGTGCCTCACAGCGAATATTACTATACCATATGATTTTTAAGATTGCAAGCTTTTTTTGAAAAAATTTTTAATATTTTTTCCGCCTGCCGTTTATTCCTCTTCCTGGTCCTCTTCCTCGCCTGAGAGCTCCCGGACTTTTTCATCTTTAACCATAATCTGAAGGGCCTGCTTTAAGTTCCGCACCACCACTTCATCATGAACGCCGCCGAATTCCCCGTCCAGTGTCCAGGGGATCTCTTCCACGGACTCAAAGCGAATCTTCTTCGTCTTAAAGGAATACATTCTCTCCGGGTTAATCTGGCGCATTACGATCGCCCCCAGAAGCTCGTTGAGTTCCATGGGGTTCTTCGGCGTCTTGATCAGAGTCACCTCGAACTCACCGTCATCGAAGATAACATTTTTTCCGATAATTCCCTTAAACCCTCCGACCGATCGGGAGTTCGTAACCATCCCGTACATGAACTCATCCTCGATCACTTCATCGTCGTGGGTTACCCTGATCTGATAAGACGGAATATTGAAAAGACGTTTCGTTCCCTCAAGCAGATACGCCAGGTGCCCCAGGATATTCTTCATGCTCTGCTTCGTCTCATAGGAAACGTCCGTAAAAAGTCCGAATGCCGCAATATAAGCGAAATAGTCATTGTTGAACTTGCCCACATCACAGGCAAAGGGCGAGCCGTTTACCACCGTGTCCGCCGCTTCCAACAGATCCTTGGAAATATGCAGGCTGCTGGCGAAATCATTGGTTGTTCCTGCCGGAACATATCCGATCGGCGCCCGGTCCTTTCTCTGAAGCATCCCGGTCACAACCTCATCCAGGGTGCCGTCGCCTCCGCTGCAGACGACGATATCGTAATGTTCCGTGTACGTTCTCGCCTTGTGCATGGCGTCGTGATATCTCTGGGTCGGATAAACCGTCACCTCATAACCGCCCTTCACAAAGATGTCGATCACATCAGAAAGCTTCGGCTTAATGAGCCCCATACCGGAATTCGGATTATATATAAACAGCATCTTCTTCATTTCTGATCCGCTCCTTTCCGCAATATCCCCGCCCCAAGGATACTCAAAGGGGCTGCACAATATCTGCACAACCCCTCTTCTGCTATCACTTTATCTCAATCCCGGCAGATTCCATCCGCCGGACAGTACTCCTATTTTCTCTGGGCAAAAAAGGTCTTGATTCCCTCTGCCGCTTTCTTCTCATCCTCTCCGTCTGTTACAACCGTAATCTGATCGCCGCCCGAAAGGCTGAGGCTCATCATTCCCATAATACTTTTTGCGTTGATGTTTTTCTCACCAACCTGAATATACACCTTGCTGGCATATTGACTTGCTTCCTGAACCAGCAGCGCAATAGGCCGACCGTCGAAATCATTGTCCGTCCTAACTACAACAGATGTTTTTATCATAATATTCCTCCTTGTTCTCTTACCCTTTCCGCCATCTCGCTCAGCTTCCGCAGTCTGTGGTTAATACCGGATTTGCCAACCGGGGGGCTCAAGGACTCCCCGAGTTCTTTTAAGGTCGCATCTGGATTCGAGAGTCGGGCAAGAGCAGTCTCAACCAGATTCTCCGGCAGATTATCAAAGCCTATATGGTCTCTGAGATATGTAATATCTTCGACCTGTTTTACGGCTGCGGACACCGTCTTGTTAATGTTGGCAGTCTCGCAATTTACCTTTCTGTTTACAGAGTTTCTCATCTCCTTTAAAATTCTGACATTTTCCAGTTCCATCAGAGAGACGTGAGCCTCCATAATATTGAGGATATCTACTATCTGAGAGCCTTCCTTGAGATATACGACAAAGGACTTCTTGCGGGATACGATTTTGGCGTCCATCCCGAAGCTGCATATAACATCCCGGATCTTCTCCGCCATCTCCTCCACCGCGCATACAATCTCAAAATGATAAGATTTCTTCGGATCGCTCATGGACCCGGCGGCCAGAAACGCCCCCCTTATAAACGCCCTCCTGCAGCAGATCTGCTGTATTACAAGGGGACTGACCGGACAGATCTCATCCAGCGCCCGCGGATGCTCACCAATCATCTTTTCCGCCTGAAGAATACGCAGTGCATCTTCATGTTTTCTGACGACAACTGCATATGATACGCTTTCCTTTGCTACATTTCTCCTGACAGAGATATCAGTCTTTATATTAAATGTTTTTTCGATCAATGTAAAGACTTTTCTTGCAACAAGGAGATTTTCCGTATGAATTTTGATACTGTATCTGTCAAACCGGTTGATCACCACCGTACCGCACAGACCGATAAATGCGGCGAGTTCCGCGATTCCACAGTGCCTTGCCGGGCTGATATGCCCCGCCAGTTCTTCTTTTACTTTTCCGGAAAACGACATGCTCCATCACCTTCTCTTTGTAATAGCATCTTTCCCGATATCCCGGTGTTCAATGCGCACTCCGTAACTTTCCTCTTTTTCCAGAATCTGATAGAGCGCATTGGCAAGCGTCACCGACCGGTGTTTTCCCCCGGTGCATCCGATGGCGATCACAAGCTGGTTCTTTCCTTCCAGAATATAGTTCGGTATCAGGAAACCTACCATATCTTTCAGTTTTTCCAGAAAGATCCGCCCCTTATCGTTATCCATGACATAGTCCTGGACTTCCGGATCATTTCCCGTCTTCTCCCTCAGTCCTTCTATATAGTATGGGTTAGGCAGAAAACGGACGTCAAAGACCAGGTCTGCATCCTGAGGGATCCCGTATTTAAAGCCGAAAGACATCACGGTAATGAACAGGTTGCAGAAACTCTGTCCCTCCACAAAAATCTTCTCCAGTTCCAGGCGCAGCTCCCGGGTAAGCATTTTACTCGTATCCAGTATATACGTCGCCTTCATTTTGAGAAATGCAATCTTCTCCCGCTCTTTTGCGATGCCGGTATCCACTCTGCCGGAGCCGCTTAAGGGGTGCTGTCTCCTCGTCTCTTTGTAGCGCTTTACAAGCACTTCGTCGTTGGCGTCCAGAAACAGGATCTCATACTGGATGCCCGCCTGGTCCATCTCCTCAAGATTCTCTTTCAGTCCGGCGAAATCCTGTCCGCCGCGCACATCAATCCCAAGAGCCGTCTTTTTAATCTCCGTATCCGGCGTGTCAAACAGCTCCACAAACCGCGGCAAAAGCGGAATCGGCAGATTGTCCACGCAAAAATATCCCATATCCTCAAGCATCTTGAGCGCCGTTGACTTTCCGGCGCCCGACATTCCCGTAACGATAACCAAACGCATACCCAACTTCTCTCCTACTCTGAATCTCTTCTGTTCCGGCTGCATGCCCTAAAATTCTCCGATCCGTTTCACTTCCGGCTCCAGGCGCACGCCGAACTTTTCTTCCACCCGGTCCGCCACCTGATTCATCAGCTCCACCACTTCCGCAGCCGTGGCATTGCCCCGGTTGATCACAAATCCGCAGTGTTTCTCCGACACCTGGGCGTCCCCGATCCGGAATCCGCGGAGCCCGGCATCATCGATCAGCTTCCCTGCAAAATACCCTTCCGGACGCTTGAAGGTACTTCCCGCGCTTCCGTACTCAAGGGGCTGCTTCTCTGTCCTTCTGCGGCGCAGATCATCCATCTTCTCCTTAATTTCCTCCCTGCTGCCTTTCTGCAGATGAAGGACCGCTCCCAGCGCCACATAATCATTTTTTGCGATCACACTGGTCCTGTATGCCATCCCTAGCTCAGCCACCGGAAGCGTGACAATCTCTCCCTCCGGGGTAAGCACGTCGGCGCTCTCCGTGACCATCTTCATCTCTCCGCCGTACGCCCCTGCATTCATCCGCAGGGCTCCCCCCATGGTCCCGGGGATACCTGAGGCGAACTCCAGACCCGTCAGAGATGCCTCGTATGCCGCTGCGGCCGCCTTGGAGAGCAGCGTCCCCGCCTGAACGTAAAGGCGCTCTCCCTCTGCATGCGCTCCGCTCATCCGGCGGAAAATCTGGATCACCACTCCGCGGACACCGCGGTCTCCCACCAGAAGGTTGCTTCCATTTCCAATAATGTAATACGGCACCGACTCCCTGCGGCACAGCCGGATAATCCCGAGAATCTCTTCGTTTCGGGACGGCATGACAAAGTAATCCGCCGGTCCGCCGATCCGGAACGTCGTATGCCGTGACATGGGTTCGTCGGCAAGCACACCGTCTTTTCCCACAATCTCTGAAAGTTCACTGAGCAGCTTTTCTCTATATAATTCCATTTATAAACTCCGTTTCATTTTTTTATTCATAATACAACAACCTTGCTTTAAAGTAAAGCAACTTGCAAAACCTTGCAAAAACGTGTATAATGTTCTGCGTATCTACACATTTCCGGCGTCATGCAGAAGTGCCGCTGGGAAATGTATTTGTAAAACCTGTATTCATTGTAAAAAAGGAGTGGAATTAAAACAGTGGACTCTGGTGACAGTTTTCAATTTATTATTCTTATTATTCTTCTGATGCTCTCGGCGTTTTTTTCATCTTCCGAGACAGCGCTTATGACGGTAAACAAGATCCGTCTCCGTTCTCTTGCCGATTCCGGAGACAAACGTGCCGCACTGGTTCTGGACGTTACGGAAAACCATACTTCCAAGATGCTCAGCGCGATACTGATCGGCAATAATATTGTCAATATCTCCGCATCTTCTCTCTCTGCCACGCTTGCCTATGCGTTTGGCGGGTACATGGTCAGCCTTGCAACTGCCGTACTTACCGTGGCAATCCTTGTATTCGGAGAAATCACACCCAAGAATTACGCTACAATCAATGCCGAGAAGATCGCGTTAAGATATATCCGCATCATCTATGTATTCATGACAGTCATGACCCCGGTTATCTTCATTATCAACCTGTTTTCAAGAGGAATCATGTTCCTTCTGCGCGTTGACCCCAATGCGACGAACAAGAGCATGACCGAGGATGAACTGCGGACCATCGTGGACGTCAGCCATGAGGACGGTGTGATCGAATCCGGGGAGAAAGAGCTGATCTACAATGTATTCGACTTCAACGATGCAAATGCCAAAGACATCATGGTGCCCCGGGTACATGTCACATTTGCAAATATAGACAATACTTACGACGAACTGATTGAGATTTTCCGGGAGGACAAATTCACCCGTCTCCCCGTATATGAGGACAGCCAGGACAACATTGTCGGCATTATCAACATGAAGGACCTCCTTCTTTACGACCGCAATGATCCCTTTGATCTGAGAAATTTCCTGCGCGAGCCTCATTTCACATACGAATACAAGAGCATCTCCGATCTTCTTGTGGAAATGCGGGAATCCACCTTCAACATCGCCATTGTTCTCGATGAATACGGCGAGATGGCCGGACTGATCACTCTGGAGGATATTCTTGAGGAGATCGTAGGCGAGATCCACGATGAATACGACGAGCAGGAGGATGAACTGGTACAGAAGATCGGCGAACGGGAATATGCTGTTGACGGCTCCATGAGCCTTGACGATGTAAACGACCGGCTCAATACGAATCTTGACTCGGAAGATTACGACTCTCTGGGCGGATTCATCATCGAGCACCTGGACCGGCTGCCTGAGGCGGGCGATGAAGTCTGTACCGACGACGGAATCCGTCTTGTCGTGGACAGAATTGAAAAGAACCGGGTGGAAACCGTTCATGTCTATCTTCCCGAACAGACGGCAAATGAGAAAGAGGAAGACAAAGACAGCGGAAAGAAAAAGAAAGCCGGTTCCTCTGCCGAAGCTGAAAGTGACAAAGTCGTTTCCTCCGCGGAGGCGTAAGATAACGGCACGCCGGTAATGACTGTGCCGTATACAGGACAGATAAATACCGCTGCCGAATACCATTGCAGTAAAATGGTGACCGCATTTCTGCGGTCACCATTTTTTTTGCGGCGCATACTTTATTATAGAATAAACTGTAAAGGAAAATCCTCATTATGCCCTATTCTATCATGCTGGACGCCGGTCACGGCGGCCGGAATCCCGGTGCTGTCTACAATGGCAGGCAGGAAAAGGACGATGCGCTTGCGCTGACTCTTGCCGTAGGAGAAATTCTCCAGAACCGCGGGATTGACGTGGAGTACACCCGCACCACCGATGTCTATGAATCCCCCTATCAGAAAGCAATGGAAGCAAACGAGGCGGGAGTAGATTTCTTCATCTCCATCCACCGCAACTCTTATCCGACGGATAATACCGTTTCCGGCGTGGAATCGCTGGTTTACGATCTGTCGGGAATCAAAGTGGAGATGGCGGAGAACATAAACGAACAGCTGGAAGCCGTCGGTTTCGTCAATCTTGGCGTCAAGGCCCGCCCCGGGCTGGTAGTGCTCCGGCGTACTCAGATGCCTGCTGTTCTCGTGGAAGTCGGATTTATAAACTCCGACACAGACAACATGATTTTTGACAATAATTTCGATGACATCGCGCTTGCCATCGCCGAAGGGATCCTGGATACCCTGGGGATGAGCGGTAATCTTCCGAAAGACACCCCTTCCTCCTCTGTATCTTACACGGTACAGACCGGCCTCTTCCGCAATCAGGTCTATGCCAACCGCCTGCTCGATGAACTCCAGGAACAGGATTTCCCGGCGGCTGTGACTCAGGAGAACGGTCTCTACCGGATCACCGTCGGCAGCTTCCCCACCCTCGATGAAGCGGCGGAGATGGAGCGTCGCCTGAAAAGAGCCGGCTACCAGACACTTGTCATGAGCCGGTAACCTGTCATGAGCCGGTAACCTGTCATGAACCGGTAAAGCCGCATGCCCGGCACTTTCATAAAAAAAGATTCCCTTCACAAAGAGCTTTTCTGCTCTGTTTATGGAGGGAATCTTTTTTATAACTCTTTCTACACGGTCAGCCCTTCCGCCTCGATCACGCGGACCACGCTGTCCACATATTTCTCGCAGATCTCATCGGAAGCCGCTTCCACCATCACGCGGATCACCGGCTCCGTACCGCTCTCTCTCACGAGGATGCGGCCTTCTGTTCCCAGCTCTTCAGCAGCCTTTTTCACCGCCTCCTGAACCGCCGGATTCTCTTTTGCCGTCTTCTTATCCTTCACGCGCACATTTTTCAGAAGCTGCGGGTAGATCTTCACTTCATCTGCAAGCTTGCCCAGTGACTGCTTCTTCTCCAGGATCACTTCCATGATCATCAGGGAGGTCAGAATACCGTCGCCGGTTCTCGCATGTTTGCTGAAAATGATATGTCCGGACTGCTCGCCGCCCAGAACATAGCCGTTTTTCATCATATTTTCGTAAACATACTTGTCGCCTACTGCAGTCTGCTCATAACGCATGCCTGCCTTGTCGCATGCCTTGTAGAGTCCCAGGTTGGACATGATCGTGGTGACAATGGTATTATCCTTTAACCTGCCCTGCTCCATCAGGTATTTCCCGCAGATGTACATGATGCGGTCGCCGTCCACCACGTTGCCGTTCTCATCCACAGCGATACATCTGTCTGCATCTCCGTCATAGGCAAATCCTACATCCAGTTTTTTCTCTTTTACAAACTCCTGGAGCACATTGATGTGGGTGGAGCCGCAGTTGGTATTGATGTTCGTGCCGTCCGGCTCGTTGTTGATGACGTAAGTCTTTGCTCCGAGGGCATCAAACACACTCTTTGCAATGGAGAATGCGCTTCCGTTTGCACAGTCAAGACCGATCCGCATATCCTTGAAGGAACGAGTTGCCAGGGAGATCAGATGACCGATATAGCGGTTTCTTCCCGCCGCATAGTCGATGGTCCGTCCGATGTTCTCCTTTGTAGCAAGAGGCAGTTCTTCCGTCTCCCCGTCGATATACGCTTCAATCTTATCCTCAACCTCTGCCTCCATCTTGTGTCCGGCGCTGTTGATCACCTTGATTCCATTGTCATAGAACGGATTGTGGCTCGCGGAGATCATGATTCCGCAGTCAAAATCCTCTGTCCTGACCACATACGAAACACTGGGAGTCGTTGTCACATGGAGAAGATAGGCGTCTGCTCCTGATGCTGTCAGTCCCGCTGCCAGAGCGTACTCAAACATGTAGCTGCTTCTTCTTGTGTCTTTTCCGATCACGACTCTCGCCTTATGGTCCTGTCCGAAGTACCATCCGAGATAGCGTCCCACTTTGAAGGCATGCTCAACTGTCAGAACGACATTTGCCTCTCCGCGGAAGCCGTCTGTTCCAAAATATTTTCCCATAGTCGTCTTCCTCTTGTATTCTTAATTTTAATTTATGTGAAAAAGCGGACGTTCATATCCGTTCCCAACACATTTTTTATTATATTACCATTACAAAAGAGTTACAAGTATTTCTTTTTTGTTACAAGTGCCGCTTTACGCTCCGGCTATTTTGGGATATACTTGTCTCGCGGGGATTCCCTGCACAGAAGAAACGAAAACGAAGAAAAGAGAACGAAAAAAGAGAACTGTATTTTTCGGGGAGGATTTCTATATGATCAAACTGATTGCAAGCGACCTGGACGGCACACTGCTCCAGGGAGGCGCGCAGGAGCTCGGTTCCCGCGCGGTTCAGCTCATACATGAACTTACACAGAAAGGGATTCACTTTGTCGCGGCGAGCGGCAGGCAGTACAGCAATGAGCGCCGGCTTTTCGCGCCCATCCGGGACGAGATCTCCTACATCGCGGAGAACGGCTCCATCTGTATCCACAACGGACAAGTCATCTCCCGCACAGTCATCGAGGACGGACTGGCAAGGCGGATCATCCGGGAGATCAAGAGAGAAGCGAATTTCGAGCTTCTCGTATCCCGGGAGGACGCCTGTCTGATTGAGGACAAAAACCCCGCATTCACCAACCACATTCTAAATGTGGTAAAAAACAAAACGATTATCGTCGATGACCTTCTCGAAGCAGAAGGCCCGTTCCTGAAAATCGCCATCTGCAACATGACAGACGGTCCCCACATCATCGACAAATACCTGAAACACCTGCAGGATCTCTTCGGCTCCGAGCTCAAAGTCGTGACATCCGGGAACATCTGGATCGATTTCATCGCCCCAGGCACGAACAAAGGTGCCGCGCTGAAACACCTGCTTGATCTCTTCCACGTAAAGCCCGAGGAATGCATGGCCTTCGGGGATCAGTACAACGACGTGGAGATGCTGGAACTTGTGGGCACCAGCTACGCCATGGCGAATGCGGCTCCGGGGATCTCCTACCACACCACTTACGTCACAGACTCTGTCGAAGATGTACTTGAGGACGTACTTGCAGGGGCTGACGTAGCACATTAGCACGTCAGCCCCCTGTTTCATATTCCGTATTTTTTTCAAAAGCCACCCGGGTCATCGGATCTCGATCACCGCATAGGGCTTTCCGCCTTCATCGCAGAGTTCCACGACCGTCCGTTCCGTCTCCGCCGACATTCTGGGATATATGATATCCCCAAGCACGGCAGACTTCTTGTAGTCCACGCGGAGCTGATGCACCGTTGTCTCCGCAGGGAGGAACTCCAGCGCCATCTGTACGTACTGGCAGTTGTTCACATGCTCATTGGTGTCGATATGGTATCTTCTCACCGGGAAAGGTTCGTAGTCCTCACAAGAATCCGGCATGGCAATCTTCCTGCCCTCGTAAGGCATGTCCAGCGGCTCATGGACGCCGTAGGGATCGATGTGCTCCGCTTCCGGACGGACCGGACGCCCCTTCTTAAGATCCATAAACGCCCAGAGAGAATTGGCGCATGCCACTATTTCTCCATTTCCGTCCTTCATATAAAAGTTTCTCTTGCCGTAGAGCCCTTTGAATTCCGTGGCAAAAGTCCCTGTTGTTATCGTTTCCCCCAGCTTCGGATACCGGCTGACAATCACCTGCCAGTAAGTCAGCACCCACGCCTTTTTGTCCTGTTTCAGCTTCTCCATTCCCAGTCCCACTGCCTCCGAGTGAAACGTACTGCAGTCCTGGAAATAGTTGATCAGCGCCGGCAGGGTCATGGTCCCGTGATGATCGATCTCGCTGTAGCGTACCCTGCCGGGAAATTCGTACCCGTTTTCCGGCGCACGCTGTCCTTCGTCCGTCTCTGTCCGTCCCTTCTGCATCTCTGCTTTTTCCATCTGCACTCGCTCCATCTGTGCCTCAGTCCTCCTGTTTTGCCACATAGTCGTAATCCACCGTGATCACGCATTCATACCGCGGATCCAGTTCTTTCAGACGTTCCTTCAGTTTCCGGGGAAGTTCCTTTCTCTTCTCTTCATCGTATTCAATCGGAATCACCATATCAAAGATCAGATTGGACTGTTCCTCCCCGCGCACCACACGGAAATCATGAATGCTGCACGCCGGATCCAGCTCCTTGAGAATCTCCTCCGTCTTCCTGCGGATATTCAGGACTCTCTCATCCTTCATCTCCACCGGATCCATATGGATCACCAGGAAGATCCCGAGCTTCTTCCCCGCATCCCGCTCGATCCGGTCTATGATCTCATGGGACTGTTCGATATCCACGTCATTGGGGACTTCCGCATGGATGGACGCCATGCTCCGCCCGGGTCCGTAATTATGTACAATCAGATCATGGGTTCCCTCGATCCCGTCATAGCTTTCCACAAATGTCTTGATCTTCTCGTAGACCTCCGGATCGATAGCCTCTCCGATCAGCGGCTCCAGTGTATCTTTCGCGATTCCGACACCTGCCCACATGACAACAAGGGCCACACCGACGCCTACAATGCCGTCGATATTAATCCCCGTAACAGCAAAGAACAGGATCGACAGTATCGTGGCTCCCGTCGTGATCACATCTCCCATGGAATCGGTAAATACCGCCATCATCACTTTGGAGTCAATCTTCTCCCCGAGTTTCCGGTTAAACATTCCCATCCAGAGCTTCACGGCAATGGAAAGCAGAAGGATCACCACCGAGACCGCCTGAAAATTCAGGTCTTCCGGCTCCCGGATCCGTCCGATGGAATCCTTCAGGAATGTAAATCCTACTTCCAGTACAAGAAACGATACAACCAGAGCGGCGATATATTCGATTCGCCCATGCCCGAAAGGATGGTCTTTATCCGCAGGTTTCTCCGCCATCTTCACCCCTACAAAACTGATAATGGACGAACCTGCATCCGAAAGATTATTGAACGCATCCGCAGTGACGGATACACTGTGTATGACAAGCCCGATGATAAACTTTGCTGCAAACAGAAAAATATTACAGCAGATTCCCACAATACTTGCCAGGACACCGTAAGCCGTCCTCACGGACACTTTTTCCACATCCTGATAGTCTTTTATAAAATGTCTTACAAGAAATTCCGTCATGATCTGCCCCTTTTCTTTCCCGCAGCCTCAGCTGCTGTATTCTATTTCCAGAAAAACCAGCGTATCTTAAAGTCCGACACAGCGGTCACCTGGGAATATTCTTCTTCTGTCAAAACGTTTTTGAGTTTCTGCTTCCCCTCATCCGGCACAACGGCATTCACCGTGTCCAGGAAACACAGATTCGGATAGAGGACACACCACCAGTTCTGTCCCTGTGCCGCCCCGATTTCCACACGGAGCGCCTCATAGTTGCCCGCCGGAAATGTCACGTCCCCGTATGTCTTATCCGGGAAAAAGCAGGTTGTCACCGCCGCACTGACCGGATAGTCGTACCCGGCTTCCCTCACTGTATTCCCGGCTGTCTGCTCAATCTTTGCAGTATGCCGCCGGATCCAGTCCGTAGTCTCCGCCACGTCTGCCTCCTCCGGCATCTCCCGCTCCAGATAATCCAGCACTGCATCCCGAACCTCCAGTTTCAGCGCCTGGTCCTCGCTGCTGTCGCTGTTTGCCAGAACATGAAAACGCAGGACCTCCCCGGCAAGATGCTGCTGCAGCTCACTCTGCGCCTTCACATCCGTCTGCCAGACTGCCAGTCCCGTCACCAGCGATGCGAACAGCACTGCCATCAGAAAGATCAGCTTCTCCGCATGCCTCCGGATAAATGTCCCGTTGTTTCTGTCATATATGCCATACATATGTATCCCTCCATACTTCATGATTCTGTTTCATATATGAAGTATGGCCGGGAACGGCAGGTTTATTCATCTTTGTGCCGGATCGTATCCACCACCGTATCCACCTGATTGTTGATATGCTGGCTTGTCACCCTGGTTGCGCGCTCCTTGTCGCGCCCTGCAATAGCGTCCAGGATCTCCTTGTGTTCTGCAATCAGTATAGGATAACATTCTTTTTTCTTCAGGTATTCGATGCGGTATCGGTACATCTGCTCCCGCAGATTATTCAGGAGCTGAATCAGCCGGCTGTTGCCGGTAGCCGTGAAAATGACATCGTGAAACGCCTCGTCTGCCTGGGCGATCTGGGTAATGTCGTCGCTGTCCAGCACTTCCTTAAAGTGAAGTCCCGCATCCCGCAGTTCCTTCACCCCCTCCTCGTCAATCCGCTCGCATGCAAGCTGCACTGCCAGCTCCTCCAGGGCGCAGCGCACTTCCAGGACATCCCGCAGATTTTTCTCGGTGATCTCCGCCACTTCCGCGCCTTTACGGGGGATCATGAGCACAAGCCCCTCCAGTTCAAGCTTGCGGATTGCCTCGCGGATGGGCGTGCGGCTTACCCCGAGCTTATTGGCAAGCTGAATCTCCATGAGTCTCTCTCCCGGCTTTAACTCTCCCCTTAAAATCGCCCTGCGCAGTGTGTTGAACACGACATCCCTCAGAGGGAGATATTCGTCCATCGTTACTTCAAAGTCTGTTCCCATTCTGATTCCTCCTTACGCTGTGTATGCTGGTCACATACACCTGCTTTGCCAGTGCTTTTTCTCTGATCTTCTTCTGTGCTTCTTTCGCTTCTTTCCAGTGTTCAAACAGTCCGAACACTGTGGGGCCGCTTCCGCTCATCATGGCTCCCAGCGCCCCGCATCCGGTCATCTCTTCCTTGATCCGGGCAATCACCGGATGCATGGGAACAGTCACTTCCTCGAGTACATTCCCCATAGAAGAAGCAATCTTCCCGAGATTCCCCTGTTCCAGCCCTTCAATGATCCCGTCAATATCCGGATGGCTGACGATCTCCTTTGCGTCCAGCGCCTCGTATACCACCTTTGTAGATACACTGACCGGAGGTTTGGCGATCAGCACAGTACATTTTGGCATGGCGGGAAGGACATGCAGTTCCTCCCCGATTCCCTCGGCAAGCACAGTTCCGCGCATAATGCAGTAGGGCACATCCGCTCCCAGCTTTACGCCTCTCTTCTTCAGCTCTTCCTGGTCAAGCTGCAGGCCGAACATCCGGTTCATTCCGAACAGGACGGCCGCCGCATCGGAACTTCCCCCTGCCAGACCGGCAGCCACCGGGATATGTTTGTCGAGTGTAATGCGGATTCCCGCGTCAATACCGAATTCATCCATGAGAAGCCGGGCCGCCTTCCACGCAATATTCCCCTCCCCCACGGGAAGATATCCGAGATTGCTCCTGATCTCAATCCCCGGCTTCTTTCTCTTCTCGATCCGCACCGTATCATACAGGTAAATGGACTGCATGATCATGCGGACATCATGATATCCGTTCTCTCTCCTTCCGAGCACATCCAGTCCCAGATTGATCTTTGCCAGTGCTCTCAGTTCCATCTGATTCATCCTGTGTCCTCCGATTCTTTTCTTTGTATCTTGTATACATTATTCTTATAGTATACTCATATTCTCCTTAAAAATCAACAGCTTATCCCCCGGTTTTATTTCCTCGCCCTCCAGGCCGTTCACCTCCATGATTCCTTCCATGGTGGTCATATATTTCTTTGCCAGACTCCAGAGGTCCTCTTTTTCCTGAACAATATGCCCCACGATTCCCGGCCTTTCATTCAGAGTCTCCATGTCAAGCGGATGCATCTGCACCTCCGTGATCACATCCACCGGAACTTTTCTGCGCAGAAATGTGTCAAATGCCAGCACCGCCTTGATCTCCACTGCCTCGCTTCCCGCCAGCATCACCTGGAGCTGCTCCACGTACCAGGTCAGGCTGCAGCACACATCCTCCTGCATACCGGCACATTCAATCAGATAGGAGAACGGCACCATTCCCTGCCAGCTGCCAAAGGGCATCATGTCATCCGCCCGCAGGTAAAGGAACGTTACATGGAGGATGCCTTCTACCCGGATTCCCTCCTGTGTGTTCTGGATGTTCTCCATCTGGATGCTTCCCTGGCTGTGTATGATCTGCAGCACATCGTCCTTTAATTCCGGCAGTTCCAGCCGCTCCGCCACCCTGCACCTGGACTGGTTCTGCATCAGCAGCTCCTCATAGGCGGCCTCCCTTGTATGGAAGTCACATTCCTGTTCCAGGGAATATATATCTTTTAAAATCTCCATTTCTTCCTCTTCGTAAATATTCATCTTCAGCGCCAGGGTCGCTTCGATTCCAAGGACGCGCATCTCCCCGTCCTCATCCAGGCGCACGTCAACCAGCGTATCCTCCAGGGTGTGATGTACGGAATAGTACATGTTTTCCGAGATCCCCTCGCAGGAAATCCGCCCTTCATAGGGGATGCTCTGTTCAATCCAGTCTGTCTTCTCATCCGCCGACAGATACATGCAGAACACAAGCAGTTCGCCACGGATCAGGATTTCATCCTCCCCAAGGCGCAGATCCAGTTTTCTGCCTGCCACATCCGAGATCAGAAGCTGTCCGATGCTCTCCTTTGTTCCGGGAAGAGTAAAGGTCTCCTTGATCCGGTATGTATCCTTCTTGGAAACAGAGAGCTTCAGCAGGTTGATCTTCTGCTTCTTCCGGTAAACAGGCACTTCGCTTTCCACATCCACCGTCGTCTCCTCATCTTCCAGCCGCTCCCTGGCGATCTCCATCTCCACCATCACCCGCAGGCTCAGTTTCCGGGAATGTACCAGTGATGTCGTAAACTCGGTGCGCACATTCTGAAGGTAGAAGCTGTCCCCCTCTCCGTTTTCCACATATACCATCTCCTCAAAGGGTATTTTCCCCTCCAGGACCACCGGTTTCGGATCCGCCGACGCGGTCACGCAGAGGATACGGAAGTATACCTTCCCCGTAACCCGCACATAGTTCTCTACAAGACGGATATCCTCTGTCCTCACCTGTGCATCCCCCTGGATCACCCTGCCGATATCGTCCTTAGCCTCGGGCACATTGTAATCTTCATCCAGATAGAACTGGTCAAATGTGCGCTTCCCCTCCCTTGTATAATGAATGGGTTTCGTGATTAATTCCATATAACTCCTCCTCATATTTCTGTTTCATATCCTGTCGTTTTCCGGTGCATTAATCAAAGAGAACCGTCTTGTCAATGTACTCCGTCTGAACAACCACATAGGGAAACGTGCTGATCTCTTTCGTCTCCTCCCCCTTCTCCGGCCCCAGAAGGTTGGTATGGATGTACACTGCGTCTTCCGTCTCATAAAGACCGTTCACCTCCACACTGTAGCCGGTAGTGGGCTGAGCGCCGTACCCTTCCGCAATATAGAGATATCCCTGGTCAGCATAGGTAAGTTTAAAAGGCATCGCCTTGTTCTCCTCTATCACAAGTGCAAACTCTTCCGGAACCGCATCCTTATCCAGCACGGTAAATTCCAGATCCCGGAGCTTCTGTGTCTTCTGCGGACGGGACACACAGCCCGAGAGCAGGCATACCGTCACGGCAAATATCACGGCAGACGCCACAGCACGCCGCACGGCAGACACCATGTCATGCCTCCGGCGTGGGTTTCGTTTTTCCAGTTGATCCACTCTTTTTGTCCCCGCGGTATTTTTCCCTATAATCATATGTAGGTTTCACTTGTATTATGAGCAAAAACCGCTCTCGTCCGGACGGTTTTTCCTCTGCGGCAGGTAAAAAATATGGCAGCTCTGTAAAATATGTGCTAGTATAGTTTTGGAAAAAATACAAAATACGGCATCCTGGCGGAAAGGCACCTATGTGGCGCACAGTTCTGCACAGCCTGCTTATTGAGGAGGAAGATCATGAAGATCGTATTTTTAGACGCCCTGACCCTGGGCGAGGATATTGACTATTCGCAGTTTGAACGTCTCGGAGAAGTGGTGAAATATCCCTATACCGCCCCGGAAGAAGTGCCGGAACGCGCAGCCGACGCGGATGTTCTTGTGGTAAACAAAGTTCCGGTCAACGCATCTACTATTTCCGAGGCAAAGAACGTAAAACTGGTGTGCGTAACCGCTACCGGAACCAACAACCTGGACAAAGATTATCTGGCTGAGCGCGGCATCGAATGGCGCAACGTGGCCGGATACTCTACCGAGACCGTGGCGCAGCACACCTTCGCTATCCTGTTCTACCTCCTGGAAAAGCTGAGATATTACGATGATTATGTAAAGAGCGGGAGCTATCTCGAATCCCCGATCTTTACTCATTTTGCCCAGCCTTTCCATGAACTGTACGGCAAGACATGGGGCATCATCGGCCTCGGCGCCATCGGCCGGCGGGTGGCAGACATCGCAAAAGCGTTCGGCATGGATGTGATCTACTACTCCGCATCCGGGGCGCCTGCACAGGAGGGATATCATCAGGTGGATCTGGACATGCTGCTTGCAAAGTCCGACATTATTTCCATCCACGCACCGCTGAACGAGTATACAGAAAATCTGGTCAATAAAGACCTGCTGCACAAGATGAAATCTGACGCCATCCTGCTCAACCTTGGGCGCGGACCGATCATCAACGAAGCAGACCTTGCCGATGCTCTGAATAACGGAGAGATCGCAGCCGCAGGACTGGATGTCCTCTGTGTGGAGCCGATGGCAAAAGACAGCCCGCTCCTGAATGTAAAGGAGAAGGAGAGACTCTTTATTACTCCTCATATCGCCTGGGCTTCCCTGGAGGCAAGGGAACGTCTGGTGAAGATCGTGGCAGGGCAGATTGAGGAATTTGTAAAATAATCGCCGAGGATGAATACATCATCAAAAAACAGGCGCACTTTTTCGAACTGTGGTTTCAAAAAAGTGCGCCTTAATATGTCCTAAAATATACTCTTTATTTTTCTGCCTTCTCCATCTCCGGCAGCTTTTTCTCAATATCGTACAGGAAGAGCAGCGCCACGAGCACGACCGCACACATGATCACCGGGAGCCAGTTGTACAGGAACTGGATCGCCGTCACAACGGATTCCGGCTGCGCGATCCCCTGCGTATCCAGAGCTGCATCAAATCCCGCGGCATCCATCACCCAGCCAAGCACCGCTGTTCCAAGTCCAAGGCCAAGCTTCTGGGAGGCCGACATGGCTGCATTTCCCATTCCTACCGGGTCAATACCGCTCTTCAACCGGCTGTATGTAATGGTATCTGCTACCATTCCCATCGCCATACCACCGCTCATTCCAAGCCCCAGACCTTTCAGCACATTGAAGAAGATGATCGTCGGCAGACTGTCGGCAAAAAGTCCGAATCCCAGGAATCCGAGCGTCATCAGGGCAATCCCTGCTTTGTAAATACTGACCTTGCCGAACTTCTTCATAAAGAACGGAGTCACGAACATGATGGCAAACTGCGCCACCGAAATTGCGTTGGACATCCAGGAATACCAGCTCATGTCGCCGTACACATACTGGCAGTAGTAGACATTTCCCACGGAGTACATGATGATCACAAAGAAGATCACGAACATGGCAAAAAACATCACCACCCAGTACCGGTTTGTAATCAGCGCCTTAAAGGCTGCAATGGGATTGGACGCAGCGCTTCCCGCCTGACTGCCGTTTCCTTTTTTCCCGTCACGGCTGCTGTTTTTCTCCCCGGAACCATCCTGCGCATTCTCCTCCGCCGCTTCTGCCGGAGTCTCGTCCTTTACCCGCTCTTTCGTGGTAAAGAAGCAGATCAGGGACAGCACTACCATAGCCGCCGACACGATAATCATTGTAACTGTAAAGGCTCTCTGCGTGTAAATATTTTCCGCATTATCGGTAAATGCCGTCAGCATGGCGATGAATACGGAATTGATGACAACGTTGGCCAGCGTCTGGAAAATCTGCTGCACATTGCCGAGCATTCCCCTCTCATAGGCATTTTTCGTCATCAGAGAGATCATGGAGTAATACGGAACCAGCATCGCCGTGTAGCAGACCGCATTTACCAGGTTATACAGAATAAATACATAGACGTATTTCGCCATATCCGGCCAGTTGGACGGAACAGAGAATAACAGCACGGTGGTCACTGCAAAGGGAATACACATCCGCATCATCCATACGCGTGCTTTTCCGAACCGGGACTTCGTGCGGTCCACAATATTCCCCATGATCAGATCCGATATACCGTCAAATACCTTTGAAACCGCGATGATCGACGCAATAATTCCCGCATCGAGCAGCGCCGCATTTGTAAAATAGATTGTCAGGAATGAACCGAGCACCGCATTGATCGCATTCATTCCCAACTGCCCGGAGCCGTATCCGAGTCTTTCTCCCCAGCCCAGCTTTGCCTCCGGGTCATTGTGTTTTGTCGCTAAACTCTGCATCTTACTTCCTCCAAACATCAAAACATGTACTTGCCGCAGAAAAACTGCTTCTGTCTTTCTGTTATTGGAAGTATTGTAGCAGAGGTCAGCGTGCAAAAATAATATGATTTTGTCCTTTTTATCCTTATCTTGTCTTAAATATCACAATTCTCTGAGTGCCCGGTCCAGCTCTTCAAATTTTTCCTCCGGGACAGGCAGATTCTTCTCCCGTGCCACTTCCCGCACGGACTTATCCAGAAGTTCCGGCGGCGTCATCTCCGCCCACGGAAAGAGCTTCTCAAAGAGATCGGCTGTCTCCAGGTCTGATTTCAGTTCCCGCACAGACATGTCTGCCGTATAGATTCTGCGCAGAGCTTCTTTGGTCTCCCAGACCACATGAAAGCTGCCCGGCTGCAGTATGAACACACCGTCATTTTCCGGAGCGCAGCCGGCGGGAAGGGTAAGCTTTGCCCGACATCCGAGAGGCACTTCCGCCAGGATTTCCACATGGTGTTCGTCCAGAATCTTCCAGGAAAGAGCATATTTCCCGGCAGGAGAATCGTAAACTGCCGAGATGTTCCCCACCTTCCAGTTCAGCTCCGGCTTCATGACGGCACTTCTGCATCCCGGCACGTTTCCGTCAAAATCCAGTCCTGCCCCGTGCCGGAAGATCCACTCCAGAACGGAACCGTATGCATAGTGATTCAGGCTGTTCATTCCGGTACCTGATATGGCGCCGTCATCCTCCACACTGTTCCAGCGCTCCCACACAGTTGTCGCTCCGAGCAGCACCTCGTGAAGCCATCCCGGGTATCCTTCATTTAAAACCAGTTTCCACACCAGCTCCGGGAATCCGTTGTCTGTCAGCACATTTCCCAGAAGAGGGGTGCCGACAAATCCAGTCTCCAGTTTTTCTTTGTTCTTCCGGAACAGTTTCCGCAGATTGCTGCGGATTTTCTCTTTGTCGGGAGACAGATCGTATTTCAGCGCCAGAAGATGGGCGGTCTGGGTATTGATACAGCAGCGCCCTGCCGGGCTGAAGTACTCCTGTTTCACCACATCATACAGTTTTTCCGCAAGTGCGCGGTACTCCCCGGCATCCTCTGTTCTCCCGAGAACCTCTGCCGCTTCTGCGACCATCTCCGCGCTTGCGGCATAATATATATCGGCGATGTATCCCTCATCGGTTCCTCCCAGCGGCGAATCTTTTGACCCGTACCGGTTATCCAACGCCAACCAGTCACCGAAATGGAACTGTCTGCGCCATCCGTGGTCGTCACCGTCCACACTTCTGACATACTCCACCCAGGATTTCATGCTCTCGTACTGGTCTTCCAGGATCGAGCGGTCGCCGTAGATCCGGTACAGCGTCCACGGAATAATACACGCTGCATCTCCCCACACGGAAGAACAATCCTCCACGCCAAACGCAGGCACCACATCCGGAACTCTTCCGCCCCTCACCGCCTGTTCCTTCTTCATATCATACAGATACTTTCCATAAAAAGCATACGTATCGGCAAGATATGTGGCTGTCGGGACAAACACCTGAGTGTCTGCCGTCCATCCCATACGCTCATCCCTCTGGGGACAGTCTGTCGGCACGTCCAGGAAATTTCCCTTCATGCCCCAGCGCACGTTGGAGATCAGCTGGTTGAGAAGCCGGTGTCCCGTGGTAATCTCCCCGGTAAATTCCAGGTCGCTGTAAAGGGCAATTCCTGTAAAATCTTCTTTTTTCAGATCCCGGATTCCTTCGATCTTCACATACCGGTATCCGTAAAAGGTAAAATGAGGCTTAACCACAGTCACGGAGCCGTCTGATACAAAGCAGTATTCCGATTTTGCTGTGCGCAGGTTCTCGTTATAGAAATTTCCATTCTGCAGGATCTCCCCGGTCTGAATATGAATCTCTGTCCCCCGCGGCTCTTCTGTCTTCAGTTCAAAGATCCCGGTGAACTCCTGCCCCATATCAAGAACCGTCTCCCCGGCGGGCGTATGCAGGATACTGACCGGAGTAAAACGTTCATGCTCTGTGACCGGCAGGCTCATCCGCTCCGTAAGTTTCCCTTTGGGCGCACCGGCGAGGACCGCCTGTTCAGCCGGAAGATCCGGCAGAGTATCGTCCCGGTGCTCGCCGTCATAGATATTGGAGAATGTGATTCTGCTGCGCCGCACCTGCCATGATTCGTCTGTCGCAGTTGTCTCTGTCTCTCCGTCCTCATACTCCACAGTAAGCTCAGCCAGAAGTTTCCACTCATCTCCGTAAAAGCCTCCGCTGTTCCTGCCGTCAAAGCCAAAACGTCCCTTGTACCATCCATTTCCGAGAAGTACGGACAACATACCGTTTTCGCACTTCTGCAGTTCCTCCGTCAGGTCATACGTCTGGTACTGAACCCATTCATTATAGTCATTACAGTAAGGCGCAAGGTACTCTTTCCCGATTCTCTTTCCGTCAAAGCAGACTTCGTACAGTCCCAGGCCGCAGATATAGAGCCTCGCCCGCCTTACCTTTTTCTTCAGGGAGATCCTTTTCTCAAATATGGGATGCCGGGGATTTCCGTTGTCACAGGTGATCCATCTGCCCTGCCATTTTTCATCCCTTTTTCCTGTCTCAAACCACTGTACTTCTCCTGTCTCTTCCTCTCCCGCATCGGTCCGCACGGTTACGTTCCAATAATACCTGGTCCGGGGTTTCAGGGACAGCGGAACCACTGTTCCAAGGCTGTCCGCCGCCTCCGAAAATCCCGTATCCGCCACTATATCCTGCATCCCGTCATCCCGCGCTACAACTATACGGGCGGCAGTCTGGACTGTTCCCGCAGATTCTGCTGCCTTCCAGGAAAACACCGTCCGATCCATCCGGAATCCCAGAGGATTTATCAGATGGTTGACTTTCTGGTCATAAATCCGCATATTCCTTTCCTCGCTTTCTCATTCACTGTCAGGATATCATTTTGCATCCGTATCCTGCAGCCGTCTCTCCATAAATGCAAGCATCTTTTCAAAACATTCTCTCGCATACTGGTTTTCCGCATACTGCTGCAGGAATCCGTGATCCAGAATCCCGCACTCCTGTCCCCGGTAAAAGTATTCAAAGGGTGTTCCGTTCTTCTCCAGGACTGCAGTCAGATCGTCCGCGGAATCCTTAAAGAAGATCTCCCTGTTACTGCTGATGACAAAGGACGGGAAATACTCGCTGCCAATCCACTTTGCAGCGTCCATAATTTCTGCCGTTTTCTCATCTTCTGACGGCTCATCTTTCCCCATCCAGCAGCCTAGCATGGCGTTCATTCTCACCTCAAAGTGTCTCACGGACAGAGCCGCCTCATCGATCAGGAGCCCCGTGATCTGCTCTTTCCGGACAGTCGGATAAACACCGGTTGCCCGGGCATAGTCCGGATTCACCAGCAGAAGCCCGTAGAGTTCCGTCAGATCCGCTCCGGCGCTGCCGCCGCCCAGGAACACATGCTCCATGTCAAGACCGTATTTCTCCTGATTGTCTGTCAGGAAACGGAGCATCTCATCCACCTGCTCAAGCTGCACCGGGAAACGGTAGTCCGGCGCCAGGGCATAGTTAGGGCTGATCACATTGTATCCGTGCCGTGCGATCTCCGCGAAGAATCCGGCCTCGCCGTGTGTTCCTGCCGCCATGGGATCTCCGGATACCTTATCGCCGAAGATAAATCCGCCTCCGTGAATATAGATCACCGTCGGCCGCTTTGCGCTCCGGTCTGCATCCGGATACCAGATATCAAGATAACTGTTGGGATATTTCTCACCGTAGCAGACATCATTCACGTAGAGGATCCCGTCCTCCCTTATGTGCTCTCCCGGTTCATTTCTCGGTTCAAAGGAATTCACGGGAGCTCCGTGGTGTACTTTCTCAAATACCATTTTCTGTATTGGCAGGCATATGAGATCTGACTGGAGCTGCTTCTGATTTTGTTCCCGGCTTCCGCCGTTCTCCCCGTGAAGCATGGTATCTGCCGCCTCGTGAATCTTGTTATACGGATCCTGTTTGCACTGACTTTTTTCGTCAAACATCATTGTCAACTTCCTTTCTGTTGTAAATGGTTCCCAGGGACCTCCGTCCTCCTCCCTGATCCGGGGGATTCCCGTCCTTGCAAAAGAAGCAAAGGCATGGGCGATCATCCTGGAAAGGTTCTCCTGTTCCGGATAGTATACTGCCCGGCAGGCCAGGGGCAGCTCTGCCGTATGCCATGCACAGCGCATTCCGCCGAGAAGGGGCTGGGGCGTGTCATACCCCACACTGTACAGCCACACCGGAGCCGTTCCCGGATCACGCTCTTCCATTTCCGCGCGCTTCTGCGCGAACCGGTATGCGCCATCCCCAAGGAAATGGCACATGGACACCATCTGGGCATAAATCTGCCAGGGTTGTTTCGTGTCCCCGCAGCTCTCCCGGAATACGCGGATCAGGTCATCCACATTCTCCTCCGTCACTCCCGGAAGTGTCTGATGGACTGCAAAATCCTGCTGTAAAAGCCCGGCTTTCACATCTTCCCAGGTCATCGCCGGATTCTTCACCACATCGGAGGCAATCTCCTCTTCGGACGCGCCCACAATCACGGGAACTTTCCGCGCGCATTCATATACATGATATCCCTGATCCTCTTCGATGGGCAGGCGGATGCCGTCCCCACAGGGCATAAACGGCGTCCGGTTCTCCCGGATCAGTTCCATTCCGGCACATCCTCCCAGGAGAACCGCTGCATCCATTGTCAGCAGTTCTTCCCAGTTTTCCGGCGAGATCCCGAGCCTTTGCATCACTTCCGCGGTTTCTCTCTCCGCCTCTTCCTTCGTTTTCGCACCCACGGGAACGGAGCCGCTCAACACGATGGCTTTGGAAAAGAGCCCCTCTGCCTCCGGCATTGCCATCAGATGCTCAATCTTGATTCCGCCGCCGGACTCTCCGAACAGTGTGATATTCTCCGGATCGCCGCCGAACGCTCCGATATTGTTCCGCAGCCATTTCAATGCCAGGATGAGGTCTGACTGGCTGTTCAGACCGGAAGACGCATATTTCCGGTCAAAATGTCCCAGATACATGCCTCCGAACAGATTCAGCCGGTGATTGACTGTGACAAGGACGATATCTTCCTCATCGATCAGCCGGTCTGAGATCTCCGCTGTCACATTCCCCGATCCGCTCATGTAACCGCCGCCATGGATATAGACCATAACCGGGCGGCGTGCTTCGTCTGTCCCGGGTGTGACGATATTGAGCACAAGGCAGTTCTCGCTGACTTTTCCCGCTGCTCCCGTACAGTCTATTCCTCCGGTAAAGATATCCATGTTCTCCTTTATCAGGGGACGAAAACTCTCCGGGATATCCTCCAGTCTCAGCTGCGTCTGCATCGCCACAGGCGCAGGACCGGTACAGTCAAGGATTCCCTCCCGCTTCTCTGCGGGACGGGACTCCAGGAATCGGAACTCTCCGTCACAGCGGTCGCCGTAGGGAATTCCCCGGAATACGGATTTGCCGCCTCTTTTACAGCCTCTTACTCTGCCCTCGGTTGTCCCGGCCACAGGAGCCTCCCCGGAAAAATGCCAGGTTCCGCTCCCCACCGTCTGTCTGCGCTGATCCGGAAGGATAACGTCCGCTGTTGTGTTAACCGGGACCGTACAGTCGTACTCCCATACTCCCCGTTCCGTGTCCAGTTTCCACTCCGACCGGATCGTTCCATAGGGGCTTTCATAGAACGCCGAAGCCCCGGTCAGTGTTCCACCGATTACAGGACAGAGAGTGAATTTCCTGTATCCGGGATGATTTGCCTTCGCGCGGATTCCTGCAGTATACGAAAACAGGAAATCGCAGACAGCGCCAAAGCTGTAGTGATTGAAGGAAGCCCTGTGGGCATCCATTCCGTCCCAGCTCTCCAGGATCGTTGTCGCGCCCAGTTCCACAGCGTGGAGCCAGGACGGTGACTTTCTCTGTTCCAGGATCCGGTATGCCAGATCCGCATACCCTTCCTCCACAAGTACCGGAAGCAGAAACGGTGTGGAAAGGAATCCTGTATTCAGACAGTAGTCATTCCTCTCAATCTCAAGGATGAGCTGCCGGACAACTGCCGGGCGCTTCTCCCTGCTTACCAGATCAAAGGCAAGTACACGCACATATGCCGCCTGATGCCCCGGCTCGATGACGCCGTCCCTGCTGATAAAATAACGGTCGTAGACGGCACGGATCTTATCCGCTGCAGCCTGGTACTTCTCTGCATCTTCGGTCCTTCCGAGCACTTTTGCCATATCCGCCACATTCTGAGCGGAGCGGCACATGTATGCCGTGGCAACAAGTGGCTTTCCTTCCCGGATCCACCGGGCAAAGATCTCACCCAGGCTCTCATTTTTCTCTTCTTTCCGGATCGGCTCCTGCCACTCGCCGTAATGCATCTTCGTATCGTAGATGTAGTCCGCATCCAGTTCGCCGTTTTCATCCCGGGTATGGTACTGGGGCTGGTCCTCATAAAGCGGGTTATGCTCCTTTGCGCAGGCGAGCATATAGTCTGTCCACCGCTTTGCTGTCTCATACTGATTCTCCAGGATCCTCCGCTCGCCGTAACACAGCCAGATCATCTCCGGAATCCACGCTGCCGAGTCTCCCCATCCTGCACAGTCCTCTCCGATGCTCCCGTTCCCGGAAGGTCCCGCCAGCGCAGAAAGAGGATTCTTCTCCTTCATATATGCCAGCTGCTCCGGATCGTGGACGCTGCTGGTAGACGGGAAGGTAATGCCCACCTTTCCGCTCTCATACTGTTCGACCGCCTGATCCTGCATCCATTTCTCATAGAAAGGATATACGTCCATAAACCACGCCGCAGTCTTTGTATAGATCTGTGCATCACCGGTCCATGCATTGCGCTCCCGGGTCGGGCAGTCCACCGCCACATCCATGAAATTCCCCTTCTGGCTCCACCTGGCATTCTTCACCAGACGGTTGATCAGCAGATTCGTACAGGTGAAATCCCCGGTTTCTTCCATATCGGAATACACTGCCACAGCAGTAAAGTCTCCATCCCGGATCTCTCCCTCATATCCTTCCAGAAGGACGTACCGGAAGCCGAAAATGGAGAACAGCGGGCAGTATTCCTCTTTCTCTTCTCCGCTGCAGCGGTAGACAACCTGCTGAAACCGCTCCAGAGGAAGGGGCGTGTCGCTGATATTGTCTGTGGAGAATTTCCCGTCCTTTATGTCCTCCCCGTGGGTCAGGGTAATCTCCTGTCCGGGCGCGCATCCGCGCACGCGCATTTTCACATATCCGGCTATATTCTGCCCGAAATCCAGCACTCTTCTGCCCTCCGCGTCCAGGAACTCCCTCGGGGAAAAATGCTCTTTCTCCCGCACCGGCACACTACAGGAAGCGATCAACTGCGCGTTCAGCCCATAATTTCCTGCGTCATCCGCAAGATGGACATATTCCCACATACTGTCATCGAAGCCGGGCAGCTTCCATCCGTCCGGCTCCTTTGCCGCATCATAGATATCCCCCATCTGCATATCGGACGCCAGCATGCCTCCGGTACTGCGGCGGAACGATTCGTCCGTTCCGATCACCGCTCTCCTGCCGTCTTCATATTCCAGTTCGATCTGTCCGAGGAAATGGAGCTTCGGGCCGAAATTATTCTTTACCGTTCCCCCGGTCACACCGCGCCACCAGCCGTCTCCCAGCATCACCGCCCAGACATTCTCCCCTTCCTGCAGCATGGAAGTAATATCATAGACCTGATACTGAATCCGGTAATAGTAGCTGGTAAGCCCCGGCTTAAAACAGTCCTCCGTCCCGGAATTCCCGTTGATCCAGAAATGATAAAGTCCGTGGGCAGTCTGATAGATCCTTGCTTTTTTCAGTCCTCTCTCCACAAAAAATGTCTTTCTCAGGTATGGCGCCGCTTTCCGGGCCTCCCGGAAAGCCGGATCATGGGGATCTTCCGTTTCCGGCTCGATCCATTTTCCCGTCCAGTCCGTCCTGTCCAGCAGTCCCATCTCAAACCATGTCCACTCACTGACAGCATCTTCCTGCTGTCCGTTTTCATCTTTCACCGTACATTCCACTCTCCATAAGAGCTTTTGACGGCTCCTGAGCCCGGGTCCTTCATAGCAGACGCACTGGCTTCGGCTCTTTACAATACCGCTGTCCCAGACAGCAGAAGCTTCTTCCCCGTCTTCCTTTTCACCTTCAGTCCGCACAGTAATCCGAAAGCTTTCCTGGCTTACACCCCTTTTATCACTGTCAAGTTTCCACATCAGTCTGGGATTCTGCGCATCAATCCCCCGTGGATTCCTCAAATATTCTGTTTTCAGATCATATATCTTCAACATCCTTTTTCCTCCTCGCTCTGCTGCCTCTTTTCTCCTGTTTACCGTCTGACTGATGCGCGCCGGATCAGCCCAGGATCACTTCCACCTCCGCGCTCTCTCTTCCGGCAATCAGCTCCGGCGGGATCAGATTCTTATCCAGCAGCCTGCCGTCTACCCGTATCTCCTTCACTCCGTGCTGAATGCCATCCGGGTTGACCACATGAATATTCAGCCTGCATCCGCGGTAAATTCTGGAAACGCGGAATTCTCTCCAGTCAGACGGAATACAGGGATCAATAACCAGACCTTCCAGAACCGGTCTGATACCAAGAAGGTACTGGGTTGCAGCCACATCCATCCAGGCGGCAGTTCCCGTCACCTGTGAGACGCATGCCTGTCCGAACTGCTCATTATCAGGTCCCAGCATGGTACTGGAATATGCGTACGCTTCTCCTCTGTAAGCTTCCAGTCCGATCCTTTTAATCACCTCATTGGGGATCAGCTGTTTATAATATTTCCAGGCAATATCCCCTCTTCCGAGAAGTGCCTCTGCAATGATCGCCCAGCAGTTTGCCTGGCAGAAGATCCCGCCGTTTTCCGAATATCCTGCAGGCAGACCGTTCACCTTGTGGTCTTTTGCCTCCGGATCCGTCGGGAAAGACGGTGTATTGATCAGAAGTCCCAGCCCTGTATCCAGATATTCCTTCACGGAATCCATGGCCTGCACATTTTTATCCGTTTCCCCGCTGCCGGCAATAATCATCCAGCTCTGTGTATTCACCCAGATCTTTGCATAATCCTGGGTAGATGAGCCGATCGGATTCGCATCATCATCCAGGCCGCGGAGATACCATTTTCCATCCCAGGCATACTCCTTCAATGCTTTTTCCTGCTTTGCGATCAGTTCTGCGAACCGGTTTACCGCCTCCCGGTCACCGCGCAGATCTGCCAGCTCCGACAGTTGTCTTAACGCATAGATATGCTGCTGTGAAACAAATACCGTCTCGCCCCTCCCCTTTCTTCCGAAGGGACCCACATGATCATTCCAGTCGCTGAAGAGGATCAGCGGCAGGTTATGTGCCCCCAGATGATTCTCCGTAAACTCTATTCCCCGCATGAGATGCTCCCACATACTTGCCGGAGCCACAGGGGTCTGCATATCTTTATCCAGAAACGGGATCTCTTCATCCAGCACTGACAGATCGCCGGTTTCCGCAATTATGGCATAGGCAAGATAGGTCATCCAGATATGGTCGTCCGAACGGGTGATATCCTGCGGCAGCTTCTTCTCCTCCGGCCAGAACGTATGCACGACATGTCCGTCCTCAAACTGCTGTGACGCCAGCAGATAAAGCATCTCTTTCGCCCACTCCGGTTTTCTGTATGCCTGGGCGAGCATATCCTGAGCGCTGTCCCGGAAGCCGATTCCCCGGATTCCCGAAGCCGAAGAACTGATAGAGCGGGAGTATCTCGCGGTCACAACACTCTGGATCGGATTCCAGGTGTTGATCTGCCGCATGACGTCCGCATCCGGAACCACACACTGATAAATATCAAGATGCTCCCTCCACCATTTCTGTACCGTCTCAAACCGGGCATCTGTGCCGCCGGGAGCCTTCAGGCTCTGCAGAGTCTCCTTTGTCGCCTTCCGCGCCGCCTTATAGTCGGCAAGCGCTCCGGGCGTCACTCCCAGATAATAATGGATTCTCTTACTCTGTCCGGCTCCGACGGACATGTGGCTGTGAAGGGCCCCGCATGGTTCCCCGCCCTCCATGTTTTCATTTCCAAGCTTTCCTGCTTCAACACCGGCGGGATTGCTCTCATCACGGTAGTTTCCGCAGAATACGTCCCGGTTGCAGCACCAGGAATCCGGCGTCCTGTCAGATGCAAAATATACGACCGGAGCTTTTTCCGTGTCCGCCTGCATCCATGAAGTGTACAGATACATGATGGCCTCTGTTTCCTCATCGTACCTCACATCTGTGTTCCACTTAAGGTAATATCCCAGATTGACCTCTTTCAGGAAATCGAGCTGGGAAAATTCCACATACGCAAACACATCGCACTCCACTTCTTCTGCATTTTCATTCTCAAGCGTAACATCCCAGCACAGCGTGTCGCTGTCCATCGCCATAAAAAGCTTCAGCGTGGCCTTCAGCCCGTCTTTTTCTGCGGTAAAAGAAGAATATCCCGTGCTGTGCTCTGCTTCCCGGAAGTCCGTCTTTGTCCCGCACGGCCGGAAAGTCGGCGACCAGACGGTTCCGTCCGTCATGCGGATGTAGACATAGAATCCCGGGCTGTCAATCGGCATATTGTAGAAACGGTATCTGGTCACCCGGTAATTCTGGGGTGTGCGCCACCAGCTCATGCCGCCCCCTGCCTGCGATACAAATGCATGCATCCTCCCGTTGGACAGGTAATTGATCCAGGGCTGCGGCAGGTCCTGTCGGGTAAATATAATCCTTCTGTTTTCGTCGTCAAATCTGTAAGGAAGTTTTTCGTTCATTGCGTTCGTTCTCCTTTATCTTTTTTCCACTCAATCCAGCTTATTTCTATTATTACTTTAAATAATCAGCCACCTTTTTTCTAACTTATTTCTATACACATTATCTCAATCTTGTACTTTTTCCCGTTTCTTAATATAATGGTGTAAATACTGAAAAATCTGCAGACCATATTGGAGAAAGAAGGAATCCCTGTGACAGTTACTGAAAAACAGATAGAAACCTTAATAGATTTAGTAAGACTTCGAAACGGAGAAAATGAATTCCAACGCATCCCTGTCGAAGCTGAAGCAGAACTTCTGAACAAAATACGTCAAGGAGACTATGAGAATATACACATTGCTCCATTCAGCAGGATGGAGGAAAACCTGGGCGCTATGGCTCTGGATAAAAAGACAGGCTACACTTATCTGACTGTCTCGGCTATTGCTCTTTTCTCCCGCTCAGCCATTGATTGCGGAGTCACACCAGACGAAGCTTTTGATCTGTCGGATGCGCTGCTTTACGCACTTTCCATCTGCAATAATGTGGACGAAATCCATAATATATTCCAGCTATCTGCCATCATGTTTGCGAAACAGGTAGCCCGCCTGCATATGGTTCCCCATTCCCGTCACGTAGAACGGATTTGCAATTATATCAACCGCAATATCTTTCAGAAGATTACACTGGAAGATATCGCTCGTTATACGGAATTGAGCGCCACCTATTTATGCCGCATTTTTGTGAAAGAAATGGGGATTTCCATACACAGCTATATCCAACGTGAAAAAATGACCATTGCCTGCAACCTCTTGGAGCATACGGACCGTCCCATATCAGAGATATCGGTTTACCTGGGATTTAAGAGCCAGAGCAATTTTTCGGCAATTTTCAATAAATGGTATAATATGACCCCTTCGGAATATCGGGATAAAAATTATCGGGAAGTGTACTAACAAACCGCCTGGCATAAATCCCGTAAGTCTTTTCATTCCTTTCTTTCCTACCCTTTTACAGCTCCCATCGTGATTCCTTTTGCAAAATATTTCTGGAAGAACGGATATGCCACAATAATCGGCAGGATTGCCACCACTGCGATCGCCATACGGATTGATGCACTGGGGATATTCGACGTGCTCAGTCCGCTTGCAAGGGACGCCGCATTGCTGGTCAGAAACTGGATATTATTGTTCATCTCGTTCAGCAGTAGCTGGATCGTATACAGGTTGGAGTCTGTGACATAGTACAGTCCGTTCGTCCAGTCATTCCAGTAAGCCACCGCCGCCAGAAGGCCGACTGTCGCCAGGATCGGTTTGGACAGCGGCATGACAATCTTAAACAATACCTGTAACTGCCCGGCGCCGTCGATCTCCGCCGCTTCCATCAGTTCCCCCGGGATACTGTTCTGCATATAGTTCTTCACCAGAATAACCGAAAATGCATTCATAAACAGATTGGGGAAGATCAGCGCCCAAATCGTATCTTTAATATGGAAAATATTCGTGTAAATCATGTATGTCGCCACCACACCGCCGTTAAACAGCATGGTAAAGACAATAAGCAGGGACAGAATCCTCATCCCCGGTATATCTCTTTTTGACAGGCCGTAGGCAAGCAGGGACATCACCACAAGTGAAAGCGCTGTCCCGACCACTGTCACCACAATCGTCATCAGATAAGCCTTTCCGATCTGCTGCCACTGTACCGCGATATACTCATAAGCATCCAGGCTGAACACCTTCGGCCAGAACTGATACCCGTAGCGGATCGCCGTATTGTTCTCCGTAAAAGACCCGGAGATCAGAAGCAGGAACGGTGCGATGGCAAGCACGGAGAGGATGATCATAACGATATGTGCGACAGCAGTGATGACTCTGTCTTCTCTTGATCTGAAACCAGACATTTCTTTTTCTCCCTTCTCCCTAGAACAGGGCGTTTTCTTTACTTGTTTTCCGGATCAGCGCGTTTGCCGCCACCACAAGGACAAAACCGATGAGTGCCTGCATGACGCTTGCCGCGGAAGACATTGCAATATTATTCTGATTCATCAGGGCATTGTAAACGAATGTGTCCACTGTCTGAGTCACCTCGTAAAGCGTTCCCGAATTTCTCGGCACCTGGTAGAACAGACCGAAATCCGAATAGAAAATCTTGGATACACTTAAAATAAACATGGTGATCACCGTAGGCTTCAGCATGGGCAGCGTGATGTATCTGATCTGCTGCCACTTGGTTGCCCCGTCCACTTTTGCCGCCTCATAGTAATCCGGGCTGATTCCGATGATCGTGGAGAAATACAGGATCATGCTGAACCCGATTCCTTTCCACTGGTTAACAAATACCAGAATGAACGGCCAGTATGCCTTTTCCTGATAAAACGCGACAGACTTTCCGGTCAGAGGCTCCAGGATGGACTTGTTGATGAATCCGTTGTCCGCACTGAGAAATGCAAACACAAGATAGCTGACCACTACCATGGACATCAGATACGGAAGGAGGATCGCTGTCTGATAAATCTTCTGAGATATCTTTCCACGGATCTCGTTAAACAGGATTGCCACCACAATCGGAAAAACCGTACCTATTATGATAAATGCCACATTATAAAGCAGCGTATTCCGTATTGCCACCTGTATATTTCCGGACTGGAACAGGAATTCAAAATTCTCCAGTCCGCAGAAGGGACTGTTGAAAATTCCGTCCCTGTAATTGATTTTTCGAAATGCTATCGTAATTCCCGCCATGGGGAGATAGTTGTTGATCAGGAAATAGATCACTCCCGGAAGCACCATCAGATAGATCGGTATGGCTTTCTTCCAACGGAATCTCTTTCTCACTTTTATTGGGGCATTTTTCTCTGCCCTGACTGATGTTCTGCTCAAAATATCCACCTCTCTCACCTTAAAAAAGCGTAAAGAAAGCACGTCAGCCGCGGCTGTCCAACGGACTGTTCCGGCTGACGCGCCTGTCTGGTATACATTTTTCTTTTTTCAGGGAATCTGCTGTTCCTTACTGCTGTGCAAGCCACTCGTCAAACTGTGCCTGCTTGTCGGCTATGATCTCATCGATTCCGTTGGCTTTCAGCTTGTCGATAAATGCCTGGTATGTCGATTCCAGATCTGCGCTTCCTGTCTCAAGCGCCGGCTGGTACTCTGTGATCACAGACTGTACTGCAATAATCTGGTTTGTCATATTGGAGGAATCATAGGAGAAGCCATAGCCTTTGGTCGGGTTATTCATGGCATCCTCTGTCCACTTTGCATTCGCTTCTTTTGTGCTTGTTCCGAACTCATAAGCCATTCTCTGATCGCCCCATAACCCAAGTCCGCTTGTTCCGGCTGTGGGATCTCCGATCCGCTCGATTACGCCGTTTTCTTCGTCAACCACTTTGTAGTGCGTATCCTTGATTCCCCACTGAATGGTATTCAGAAGATCCTTGTCCTCATAGAGCAGATTCAGGAATCTTACAGCCGACTCCGGCTCTGCCGCTGTCACCGGGACAGTCCAGTATACACTGCTGGCAGATGAGATTGCCCTCATATACGGCTTGTTGATCATCAGGTGAAGACACTCTTTTCCCAGGTTTGACTCCAGTGTATTTTTCAGGGAATCCTGACCTTCACTGAAATATCCGCTGATTGTCCCGGACTTCATATACTCATCCAGTGTGATGTCGGTTGTCGCCGCGTCCTGGGGAATATATCCCTTCTGATACCAGTCACGCACATGCTCAAGGAAGTCATAATACTCTTCCGATTCAAAATAATCGACCACCTCTGTGGAATCCAGTCCGATCAGGGCGCCGGATGCCACGGTTGTCCCCAGTGGATCATACGGGAACGTGTATCCGGATCCGGTGATCCCACAGGGATATACATCCGGATTTGCCTCTTTGATCGCTGCAAAAATATCCGTCAGTTCATCCAGCGTCACCATATCCCCGTCCTCATAGGAGAGCCCTGCGGATTCCAGAGATTCCTTTGTCATGAGGAAACCACCGGCACTGCCGTAATTTTGAGGAAGCTGTGTCACACCATAAGTCTGATCGTTGAACTGAGCCCCCGTATAAAGCGGGAAGTCTTCATCCTCCACAAGAGAGGTGATTTTGTCTCCTTCTGAAGCCAGCAGGTCATCGAGCGGTTCGATCATTCCCTGGTCGATATAGCTCTTCAGATCCTGGAAAGCCACGCACATCAGGTCGATCTGCTCTCCCGCGCCGATCCACATGGAGTACTGGGACAGTGACTCGGTAAATGACAGCGGTTTGAACTCTACCTCCACATTGATCTCCGGGACCGTTATGTCATTCACCGCATCCTGCACTTTTCCCAGATCTGCCGGATCAACGCCTGCCGTAATGTAGGTAACAATGATATGCGCCGGATCCCCGGTCTCTCCCCCCTGATCCTTGTTTCCGTCGTCCGAACCGCCTCCTGCGCCGCAGCCCGCCAGCAGCCCTGCCGACATGGTAAGCACAAGCCCTGCTGACAGAAGTCTTTTCACAATTTTCTTCTTCATTCTCTTCTCCTCCTTGTGATAAATTCCGGAACTTCACTCTCCGGTATCGTCTTTCCGGATTTGAAATCCCTGCTTGTTTTGATAATTAAACTATACAGGAGAAAAGCTTTCGCGTATTATACAGATCCTTTCACTTTTTTGCACAAATCCGACTTTTTCCGGTACTCCCTCGGAGTGCAGCCGCTGTATTTCTTGAAAATTCTCGTAAAATAGGCATAGTTGGGATATCCGCTTCTGGAGGCGATCATCGTAACCGACAGATCCGTATTCTTCAGGAGTTCCCCTGCCAGGGCGCAGCGGTATTCCATAATGTATTCCGACACGGTTCTTCCCGTCTCCTTCTTGAAGACGCGGCTTAAGTAATCGGGATTGAAGTGAACCCTTGCCGCCAGATCTTCCACGGAAAGCTCTTCACTTACATGTCCCGCTATGTACTGCTTTGTCTGCTCCACCGCATTTCCGTTCTCTTCCCCGCCGGGCTGTCCGGCATCCTTTCCGTCCTCCCCCGGATCAGCCAGAGACTGCACATACTGCTCCCCATAGCTGTGATACCGCTTTTCCTCACTGCGGGCAGCCGCTCTCTCCTCTGCCCTTCCAAGGACGTCCATCAGAACAGCGGGAGTCGCCGGCTTCAGGATATAGTCCATACAGGAGAGCGCCACCGCCCTCTTTGCAAACTGAAAATCCTCGTGGCAGGTCAGGATAATGTTCACCGTATCCGGGGAATTTTCATTCATCCACCGGATCAGCTCCAGCCCGCTCTCCCCGGGCATTTCAATATCGCACAGCATCACATCCACCCTGTTTTTCGTCACAAGATCCACTGCCTGCGCGTAGCTGTTTGCCGTGTAAATATTCTCAAAATGCAGTTTTTCCCAGTCCGTATTCGCCCGGATTCCCTCGATTGCGATCATCTCGTCATCTACGATCAGAAGATTCATACTTCATCCCCCTTTTCTTCCATGTCATTCTTCCCCACCATATCATTCTTCCGCTCCCGCTTTCTTTTATAGTCATCCAGAGCCGTACCTCCTGATTCCGGAGGCGTCAGGGGAAGACTGATCCACACCTGGGTTCCCTCTCCTTTTCTGCTCGTGATCCTGAATTCAGCATTCTCTCCATAATAAAGCCGCAGGCGGTGCAGACAGTTCCAGATTCCGATATGCTTTCCCCTCTCATCCGTAACCGTCTCGCCGCGCTGCAGAGCGGCAGCCCTTTCCTCGTCCATCCCGTTTCCGGTATCGCATATGGAGATGTCCAGACGCTCTCCCCGCACATGGATGTTGATCAGGATCTCGATCGTTTTCCCCAGTACAAGCCCGTATTTGATCGAGTTTTCCACAAAATTCTCAATCAGCAGGCAGGGGATTTCCACATTCTGCGCCTCCTCATCCACGTCGTACACCGAAGTAAAGCTGTCCGGGAATCGCATCTTCTGGATTTCCATAAAATTCGTGACAAAGTTCATCTCTTCCCTCACCGTCACAAAAGACTTCTCCCGCCGCAGGATATAGCGGAAGTGGCTGACCAGAAGCAGGGTAAAGCTTTTGACTTCCTCCAGTCTGGAAGCGGACGCCAGACTGTAGATCGTATTGAGGAAATTCAGCAGCATATGGGGATTCACTTCCAGCAGGATATTGAGCGACTCTGTCTGAAGCTTTTCCAGTTCTTTCTCATAGGACTCTATGGTCAGATTTTTTATCTCCGCCGTCATACTGTTAAAGGTCCGGTAAATATAATCCATCTGGCTTGTCCCTGGCGTCCCCTCCAACCGGTACTCCAGATCGCCGTTTTTCACCGCATACATTCCCTTCCACAGTTCTGTCAGTGGGTTCACCACCTGCCTGCGGATCACAAACCACAGAAGGGGCAGCGCAAGAAAGCTCAGCACCGCAAGCGCCCGGATTACTGTCACAAAAACCGGGAGCTGCGAAAGCATATCCGAACGCCGGATACTCCGCACAAGGGAGTACCCCAGATCCCCGATCTTCCTCTCGATGCGGATCTCGCCTCCATCCGGGGCGCCGGTCTGCCCGTCCCCCACTGTCACCAGATTTCTTCCGTCCATATCGGCAAACGAGATCGTCTCCGTAATCTCCCTGCTGCTCTCTTCCAGATCTTCCAGCATTGACTCCGCGTCAAGAAGAAGTCCGAAGGAAAAACATGGATAATCAAAATGGCGGATAAAGAACTTCCTTCCGTCTGCCTCTGTGATTTCCCAGGCTGACACGCCCATGGATACCCGCTCTCTGTTCAGCACAATGCTGCGGACTGCCTCCACATCCGCGATTCCATACTGGTTTGCCGCGTTCATCCTCACACTGACATTGTCATCCTCATGATTCCAGAGATAGCTCATACCGTTGATCTGGACAGAAGAGCGGATCTCATCGATCTCATTGCTGAGGCGGATCAGATCCACAGAGCTGTCGCTTTCCTGACGGATGGTCAGGACTGCCATATTCTCTCCGGAAAGGAACTCCCCCACCTTGCTCTCCAGGTGGGACAGTTCTGACTCCAACGCGCGCACATAAAGCTCAAGCTGGCTGTCATAGGACGCAGTCAGACTCTCCTCATAATTTTCGGAAATCATTCCCGTCACCGCCGCCGCCAGGACATTAACCGGTATAATCGCCAGAGAACATGCCAGCACAAGGCGGAAAATCAGATTTTTCCAGAGCATATGGATCTTTTTCATCTATGTATCTCACCCCAGTATTTTTTTGTTATGCGGGTTTTACTGCACAGACAGATGCCGATGCCGGTTCCAGTCCTTCCGTCTGCGCAGTCACCTCAATCGTGCCTTCTTCCCCGGTACTGCGGACTACGGCGAGAATCCTTCCGTGCCAGGAGGTGCTCCATCCCGTCCGGAATCCTTCCTCTGTCTCCGGGCGCCCGCTTCCCACAGCGATCAGTTCTCCCGGTCCTTTCACCGTGACGGTAATCTTCCGTTCTTCCTGCATTTTCAGAAGTCCCTTTTCATCGGTCACATGGACAGGTATATGGACGATCTCATCCCGGTCTGCCCGGAGTATTTCCTCCTCAGGCAGTACCCGCAGAACAGTCTTTTCGCCGGCTGTCACAATCTCGTCCTCTGCGATCCTGCTGCCGCCTTCATCATAGCTGACCGCCAGAAGTCTTCCGGGACGGTACACTGTCCGGAAATCTGCCCGGCAGTCTTTCAGCTCCATCCGTCCAAGAGATATCCCGTCCTGAAACAGCTCTACTTCTTTTCCGATGCTGTAGATGACAATCTCCGTCATTTTTCCTTCCTGTCCCTCCCATGTCCAACTGTGAAGGGCATCTGTCAGTCTCCACCGGCCAAGTGTATACTCCTCGCCGAAATGCTCCGGCGGCCTGACCGCAATATAAGGCTTCCTGTATATCCCCCAGATTACAGCCCCGTAATACGCCTGACTTTCCGGATATCCGGTCAGATCCATGGAGCCGCACGCCGCAGTCAGACACGGATAGGTCTTGGAAAACGGCGCCTGGGTGGTTCCGTACACCGGCTGCCCGATCCCTGCCTCTCCGAGATAATCCCAGGCTGTCCACATAAAATCTCCGGTCACATAGTCGTTTTCCGCCACCCATTTCCAGTTTTCCGCCATGCTCCGTGGGAATGTCTCGGAACTTAAGATTACCCGGTCCGGCTTCATCGCATGTGTTCCCGCATACAGGTTCTGTCCATAATTATAGCCTACAATATCCACCGCGTCAAAGCATCCGCCTGCCAGTGCCTCCAGTTTTTCCGGCGTGATGGACGCGGATATCTTCGGAAGCATGGTAACGATCTCGTTGACATCCCCGCTGCCCACACTTTTCTTCTCCTCTTTCTGTTTTTCCGCCTGAAGGGAGGCGAGAACAGTGAGCAGCGCATTGTTCGCAAGAGTCACCGGTCTGGTGCGGTCCAGGCTGTGGAACTTCTCCGTCAGCATCCGGGCAGTCTGTTCTCCGCCGGGCACCCCTGTGTCGGTGATCTCATTTCCTATGGAATACATGATCACGGAGGGATGGTTGTAGTCTTTTGACACAAGCGCTGTCACATCCTTCTCCCATTCTCGGTCAAAACACTCCGCATAATCGTATTTCGACTGATGCAGATGCCACTGGTCAAATGTCTCATCCACCACATACATGCCAAGCCGGTCGCAGGCTTCCAGAAGGTTTTTCCCCGCCGGGTTGTGGGAACTTCTCACCGCGTTAAATCCGAATTCCTTCATGATCCGGATTCTCCGGTATTCCGACCTGTCATATGCACATGCCCCGAGAATTCCATGGTCATGATGAAGACATCCTCCCCGCAGCTTTACCGTTTTCCCGTTGACCCGTAGTCCCTTGTCCGCATCCCAGGACAACGTGCGGATTCCGAAAATGTTTTCCGCCTCATCGATTACTCTGCCGTCCGCTTCCAGCACAGTCCGCAGTGTATAGAGATTCGGATTTTCCACATCCCAGAGTGCTCCGTCCGGAATGACAATCTCCACATCTTCCCCTTCCGCCTGTACCACACATTTCCCGTCTTTTATCACAGAATGGCAGATCCGCATTTCAGACTGCGGGATTTCCTCTCCGTTCTTCTCCCAGTCCGTTCTCACACGGATCACAGCAGGTTCCGTGGAAACTGTCTGTATCCGCACGCCTTCCGGCAGGATGTGGTTTGGCTCTCCCACCCAGAGATTCACGGGACGGTAAATTCCGCTTCCGGTATACCAGCGCGAGTTTGGGGTACGGGAATTGTCGGCGATGACTTTCAGTTCGTTCTCCTCTCCGGTCTTAAGTTTCCCGGTCAGATCTATATAGAAATTGGTATACCCATAGATCCAGCCTCCCATGTATTCCCCGTTCAGCCAGACAGATGCATTCATATATACCCCTTCAAACTCCAGTATCACTGCCTTGTCCTTCCACTCTTCCCTGCCGTAAAGGGATCTGACATAGACATATTTCCCTCCGGGAAAGAATCCTGATGCACTTCCGCTCTCCAGATCCGGCCTTCTTCTCTCACATATCATTGCGTCGTGCGGCAGGCTGATCTTCTGCGGGGCAGACTCGTTTCCTTCCTTCCAGAACTGCCAGTTATCTACGATTCTCTGTTTTTTCATCCATAATTCCTCCATTTCATCTTTTTATCCACATATATCTTTATTGTATTTTCCCGGCATCCCCGGCACAATGTCACAAACCGTCGCAAGAGCGCCGGTTTGTATCATATTACGATCTGTTAATACATTTTTACTGCTCTTTCCGATTTTTCTTTTCCACACTTTAAAAATGTGATACTCTGTATTTCAGAAAGCCTTCATTCAAAAAAAAGCTGTGAAGGCTTCCTGCTTAACAGGAATGCAAAAACTGACAGCAGAAAGGAGGATTGTCCGTGCGCCAGTATACCCACATTTACCCGACTCTCTCCTCTGAGGAGGAATTTCTGAAACAGACCGAATCCCACCGGAAAAATATCGGTTCCGCCGTCCTTTCCGGAACTGCCGGGCAGCACTTCGTCCTGACCCTGATGACCATTCACCGGGACGGTCCTGTTCCCGGAGTGGTCTCCTGCTTTTCCCCCGGTTCCTATTTTAACTGTCCTGTTTCAATCTCTGCGGAAAGCTCCGGCAAAAGGGTGCTTCACGAACATGACTGTTTTGAATTTTCCTATGTCCTGCGGGGGCATATGTATCAGAATGTAGAGGGGCAAAGATACCTTTACCCTCCGGGGAGCTGCTGCCTGATCAACCGGCATACACTTCATACAGAAGAACTGACCACAGATTATCAGTGTATTTTCTTCTCCGTATCTGCAGACTTTGTTCAAAGCCTTCTCAATTACGGCAATATGCTCCTCTTTCCGGAAGAGCAGAACAGCGCAGATAACAGCGTTTTCCGTTTTCTTACAGGAAACATCGAAGAGGACCACTGCAATGAAAAAGATTTTCTGGATTTTGTTCCCCGCATTACAGAAACAGAACAGCAGCGAATCGTACACCACATATTCGAACAGATGATCCATGCCCTTCTCGAACCGCACTACGGCACTACTTATCTGCTCCGCTACCTGTTTCTCCGGCTGATCGGCGTGCTGTGCAGCCCGGAATATTATACCATCAGCCACCTCTCTGCCCGGCACCGTGAGGACGCCTTTCTTTTTGCGCGGATCGACCAGATCCTTCAGGAGCGCAGAGGGCGGATCACCAACAGCGAACTTGCAGAGCTTTTAAACTATGACGGTTCCTATCTCGGCAGGATCGTAAAGAAACATACCGGGAAAAGCCTGTACCGGTACAGCCTCACCTTCACCATGTCGGAAGCGGCAAGACTGCTGCGCGAAACAGATCTGACTGCCGCCGGAATTGCCGCAGAGCTGAGATTTTCCAACCGGACACACTTTTACAAACTTTTCGAAGAGTACTATGGAATGACACCGGGAGAATACCGGCGTTCCATCCGGAGGACAGTTTGTTAATTAAAAATTTCTACTGGTATCTCTTGACCATGACACTGCGTCACCCTTTATCATAACAGTCACAGAGGAAGAAGGAGGCAGGACACCGGTTTTACGGTGAACATGAAGTCGATCTGCTGCAGCAGATCCTGTTTTACCGGGAACGCGGTTTCCAGTTATCTGTGATCAGACAGATCATTTATGATGATAATTTCGATCTGCTTGCCGCCCTGGAGGAGCATCTCCGGGCACTGGAAGATCAGAAAACGCATGTGGATGCCCTGATTGCTCTGGTGACAAAATCAATCCTGACCCTGAAAGGAGAAACAACTATGAATGATAAAGAAAAGTTTGAAACCTTCAAAGAAGACATCATCCGTCGGCACGAAGAACAGTACGGCGCCGAAGTGAGAGAAAAGTACGGCGATGAAGGAATCGATGAAGCCCACCGGGAAATCCGGAATATGTCGGAATCTGATTATGAACGTTTCAAAGACCTGAGCGATGAAATCCGGAAATGTCTGGAAAAGGCGGTTCGTGCCGGCATTTCCTGTGACAGCGAAGAAGCGCGCCGGATCGTTACGCTTCACAAAGACTGGCTCTGCATGACCTGGAAAGAGTATACCAAAGCCGCGCACCAGGCAGTGGCATCCACCTATATCAGCGACGAGCGGTTCCGCCTGTACTATGACCGCAATGTTTCCGGTTGTGCGGAATTTCTTGAAAAAGCCATCCGTTGTTATACCGGCGCAGCAGAATAGGCTTCCGCCAGATTTAACTACAGCGGTCTGGAGTACTGTTTTCAGCACTTCAAACCGCTGCGGTTCGCCGCGTCAAAGCGCTGCATTGACAGGCTTTCCGGCATCTTCTATACTCGGATGTGAAGTTTTTAAGAAAGGATTCTGCCGCAGTTCTGCGGCATCAGGAATGGAACGATGAAGATCTATGCATTTGAAGTAAGAGATGACGAAATCCCGTATTTTCAGGAGCTCTCCGGACATCCTGGCGTTGAGCTTGTCTTAAGCAGTGAAGGACTTACCGCAGACAAAATCCCCGCTCTGGAAAAAGGTGCCGGAGTCAGCGTCCTCGGCATGTACCACTACGGTCCCGAAGAGCTCGCCCTGCTCCGGAAACAGGAAGTTCTTTTTCTCTCCACACGCACCATCGGTTACAACCACATTGATATCGATTATGCCGGGGAAAACGGGATTCATGTTTGTAATTCCCATTACGATCCGAACGGAGTCGCCGACTACACAATCATGATGATCCTCCTCTGTCTGAGGAATTACAAGCAGGCACTCTGGAGAACCCAGGTCAACGACTACTCCTTAAGCGGACTGATCGGCAGGGAATTAAAGGACCTGACAGTGGGAATCGTGGGAACCGGAAGCATCGGAAGCACCGTCATCCGTGAGCTGTCCGGATTCGGCTGCAGAATTCTGGCTTACAGCAGACATCAGAACCAGGAAGCAGAAAAATATGCAGAATACGTCCCCCTTGAGACACTGTACCGGGAATCTGACATCATCTCCCTGCATCTTCCTCTTACCCGGGAGACACGGCACATGATCAACAGGGACACACTCGCTATGATGAAAAAGGGTGTTGTTCTGATCAACTGCGCCCGCGGTGCGCTCATGGAAATGCAGGCGCTCATTGACGGCATCGAGTCCGAACACATCGGGGCACTCGGACTGGACTGCATGGAATATGAGGAAAACATTGTGCACCGTGATCTCAAGACCGATATCTTCTCCAACAGGGACATGGCTTATCTGAGGCAGTTTAAAAATGTCATCCACACACAGCACATGGCGTTTTACACGGACAGCGCAGTCCGCAGTATGGTATACTGTGGTGTGAATGGCATCCTGGATATGGCGCAGGGAAAGGATTGCAAGACTCAGTTGTGTTAAAGGAGGAATATTTTTAATTTTCGCTTGCTTTTCGAACACGCTTAATGTATAATATTTTCTACATTAAATCTCAGGGTGGCGTCTTGTACTGTGCTGCAGTTCCAGACACTTCATCCGCCCTGCAGGAGACATGATTACAGTTTCCTGTTCAGAAGTTCATGGCCGCTCGGCCGGGAAATTCCGATTTTTAATGGATACCACTTTACAACCATCACACCGGACGGATATCCCGGCTGAAAACCGCCTTGTTTTTCCCCTTCTATGTTGCTACAATATCTATAGAAACAGGCTGAAATCTCTCATGGGATATCCTCCGGCACCACAACGAAAGGAGAAACACATGACAGATTCCGGCAGAAACACAATAACTCACGCAGAACAGACTGCAGACACACCAAAAAACAAAATACGGAACACAACGCCAAAAGACAGCGGCGCAAAGCTCATTTTTGACAACCATACCCTGTGCGCCCAGTTTTTAAGGGGATATACCGATGTCGAACTGCTGAAAAACGTTCAGCCTGACGATATCGAAGATATCTCAGAACGGTTTGTATGGATGTGGCACGAAGAACGGGAGTCCGCCGATCCTTCCGATCGTCTTTTACGATGGTCCGGGGAACTGGACTGCTGCAACGAATTTCAGAGACAGGGTTCAGCTCAGTGATATCCTGGGGGAATTTATTCCTGACTTCCACTATCTCGTAGTCCCGCTCTCCAGGTACAGCAACCGGGAATTGGTGGAAAAAAACGACGAACTTTCTCTTGTCATGCTGATCGACAAGCTGCGCAGCGCTGCAGATTTCCGGCAGCTTAAAGATATTCCGGAAGAATATTTTGAGAGTATCAGCCAAAATTCTCCGGAATCCGTCTTAAAGCTCATCGGCAAGATCATCGCCGTGCTGCTCCTGCGGCTGAACGTTCCCAAAGATGAAGTGGCGCAGTTCACAGATCAGATAGAACGGAGGAATTTCACCATGCTGTTTGAAAATTTTGAATCATACGACGTACAGGAGACAAGAAGGATCAGCAGAGCAGAAGGGAAAGCAGAGGGAAAAGCAGAAGGACAGGCGGAATATATCCTTGACCTGTTAGAGGATCTGGGAACCGTCCCGGAAGATCTGAAAAACAGGATCATGCAGGAAAGAGATACAAACACACTACGAAAATGGCACAAAGTTGCAGCACGTGCCGCAACGCTTGAGGAATTTGAAGAAAAAATAAAACAGAATCCGCAGGTGTAATCGAAAATAATCATAAAAAACAGATCGAAAGGCTGAACCCCTTGAAAATACGCACAAAAAAACCGCCGTCCCCGCGGCTCACAATGTCCGCAAAAACAGCGATTTTAAGTGCGCGATCAGGGGTTCGAACCCTGGACACCCTGATTAAGAGTCAGGTGC